>Ga0105348_1000006_pt1 | contig 167273 bp, 150 predicted proteins | sample EN8Hudsemesocosm_2_FD_83504 | JGI IMG/M metagenome (GOLD analysis project Ga0105348, IMG submission 83504) | Methane-oxidizing microbial communities from mesocosms in the Hudson Canyon - EN8C Hudson Canyon | ecosystem: Environmental > Aquatic > Marine > Cold seeps | place: Hudson Canyon... | reverse complement strand
TACTTTAGCGGCAATTGATGTTTCTGGTACAAGTGGTTTACAAGTTGATATTGCACTGACTGACGGCGCGTCGGCTGCATCTGAATTAACTTTTGCACCAAGCATTTTAGATAATGGAACGGGTGCGACCACATTAACAGGTGTGACATTACAGGCTTCGCATTCTTTGTCTTTAGGTGGAACAGTGACGGTTGCAAATGGTGCATTAGCCTTAACGAATACGGTGACTTCAGTTGATTATCAGATTGATGTGACTTATCAGTAAGCGGTATCTTCATCGTTACTAGTATATGAGCATAAGTGCTTAATATAATTTGAAAAGGCGTATCTGTTTAGATACGCCTTTTTTGCTTTTATTCCTTTCTTAATTCTTGCATCATAGCGTCTAAAAATAATCACTCATCCATTCACTAATTGATTGCTTTGCAATGACAACAGTTTGATTAAACAATGTCGTCATTCCGGTGTGCTTTTCAGCCAGAATGATTTTGACTTGAACCGTGCAAAACTCTCTTTTTACTAAAATAAATCTAATTATTATGAACGTATTTAAAAGTCTTATTGGTTTTCTTGTTTTCTGTATTCTTTCTTCAGTTGTTTCTGCTGGTTTAGTTTTAAATCCCCAACGAATTGTGGTGCTTGATAGAGAGCGTGCAACCAGTTTAGAACTTTTAAATACCAGTGACGAACCGGCAAGGTATCAAATTTATTTTGAACATAAAAAAATGTTGGAAGATGGCAGTATTGTAGACATCAATAAGGCTGATGATAATGCGATTCATGCCGGTGATATGATTCGTTATTCACCGCGTCGAGTTGATATAGATAGCAAGGGTTCGCAAACAATTCGTTTGGCTATTCGCCGACCTAAAGATTTACCCGATGGCGAATATATTTCGCATTTGGCATTAAAGCAGATTCCCAATAAACAGGCGCCAGCATTAAATGCGCAGCAAGATAGTTCGTCTGCTGAGAAAGAACTAATGCTCAAAGTACAACCGATTTTAAAAATTGCAATTCCAGTCATCGTCCGTAAAGGTGAATTGCACGCATCTGCATCAGTGTCTGATATTTCAAATATTCAGGTAAATGAAACCAGTTCGTATCTTCAATTTACGCTTCACCGTGAAGGTAATCGTTCATTATATGGCGATGTCGAAATTTATGAATTAGAGGGCGAGGAAAATATAGGCAATCGTGTTGGTTATGCGAAAGGCATTGCTTTATATGACCCGACCTTGTCTCGGTTGGTTAGAATTCAGGTCGATCAATCTGTATTAGCGCTAGGTAAGAAATTATTGGTTCGTTTCGACGAGAAAGGAAAATATGGTGGTAAGAATTTAGTTGAGCAGGTCTTTACTGTTCAAAAATAAAGAAATATCTGACCGTGACTTTCAGACGTATTGCCCTCGGTAAAAGCGAAACGATACAGACCATCACTTTCTATTTTTTGTGTTGGCTGTTTGCTCTGCTTTCTTTATGGCGACCAGCTCAAGCCTTAGAGTTTGTTGAACTCAATGAGGACAATTTACTCGTTGTTGAGCTTGGTGTTGAAAACCTTGAGCTGATTGAAACGCTGTTTATTTTTCAGCAACCTGAAGCAACACTGATTCCCCTGCAGGGCTTGGTGGATACGCTCGACTTTCCTTTAAATATTGATGTTGCAGCACGAACTGTTGATGGATGGTTTATCGAAGAGAGTAATACCTTTTCTCTTGATATCAAATCAAAAACCTTATTTATACGTGGCCAGAAGCAAGACTGGCCAAGCGGTTATTCCTATGCAGCCGATGACTTTGACCTATATTTTGATTATCGATTGTTGGAGCAATGGCTTCGTCTTCACCTTCATTTAAATATTTCCCAATTAAGCTTACTTATTTCATCTGATGTTGAATTGCCGGTTGTTGTTCAGCAAAAACGTCGTAAAATTCAGGAAAAGCTCAATAAAGAAAAACAAACCTCATTGCCAGAAAACTATCTTACAAATACATACCAGTACTTGGGCGACCCACTCTTTGATATTGAGGTCAGTGATGACCTTCAACATAACCGCGGACACTTTGAACAGTTCACGGGCGCTGTTATTCAGGGAAGAATGGACTTGTTTAAGCATTCTATGCAATCGAGTTATATTTATGCTGATGGCGAAGATGATGTGAGATTGACCTTTTCCAGATCTTCGGCGGGTCCAGATACTGATATGTGGCTGGGGTTGAAAGAATATGAACTTGGTGATATTTCAAGCAATTCCAATAGTTTGCTCTATGGGTCAATTAAAGGGCGGGGCGTAAATTTATCTCGTGAAAACAGTACAGGTTTAGATCAAGTTGATGCGGTTATTTTAGAAGGTGATGCGCCACCAGGCTGGGAGGTTGAACTTTATCGAAATGGGTCACTCGTCGCGTTTACTGATGCGGGAGCAAATGGTCGATATATATTTTCGGAGGTTCCAACCTTTGTGGGTCAGAATATTTTCGATATTCGGATCTATGGTCCCCAAGGTCAGTATCGAACCCGGAAAGAACAAATTAATATCGGGCCGGGTATGATCAAGGAAAACGAGTGGGGTTATCGTATTTATGCTTTAGAGAATAATACCCGTTTAATTCCGCTTGGGAATGATGAGTCAAGCCTTGAACCTGAGTCTGACTTTTTTATGGGGGAAGTCACCTATGGCTTGAATGACTACATTACGCTGCAAACCAGTGTGATTGAATTAACCCCTAAAGAAAGCTCTGATGCTCACCATTACGGTTCTATTGATGCTTTTGCTTCTTTGGCTGGTGCATTTCTTCATTTGAAATGGGTAGACGATACGGAAAGCGGGAATGCTTATGCGGCGATTGCCAAAGGCAAGTGGGGGAGCGTTAATTTTAATTTCGACCTATTAAAATTCAACGGTTTAGTCAGTGATGAAAATCCCGATAATTTAAAAAGGGCAGATGTGAAGATTGGTATTAATGGTGTCACACGCAAGCTGTTCGATTTACCAATGACCTATGATTTTGAAATTAAAGACACTGAGTTTCGTGGTAACTTAAGCCGTCAAACCTCTTATATTAACCGTATGAGTTTTAACCTTCTTTCAGCCAATATCGCCCATGATCTCCGCTATACCACGACCAGTGATGAAGGTATTGATGATTTACTGAATGCTAACTTGAGTGTCAATAAACGGATGAATCAATGGCGTTTTAAAGCGGATGTTGATTATGCCTTAGCGCCGACTGGGAGAATCAATGGCTTAGGTTCGAGTGCGAGCTGGATGCATTCATCTCGATTTATGTATCAGGCACAAATCAATTATGCATTTTCAGAAAATGATGAATTGAATATGAACAATACTTTCACCTGGAATTTCGATCACTTGGCTTTATCTCTGGATGCAGGCTTTACTAATAATGGTAACCAGTCTGTTGGTTTGAGTCTCAATACAGCAATTGGGTATGACCAGCGTCGTGAGCAATTTTTAATGAGTAAAGACTCTATTTCTTCAAGTGGTACGGCAACGGTCAAAGTCTATTTAGATAAAAATAATGATAGTGTGTTTAATGCTGGAGACGAAGCTATTGAGGGAGTGACGTTTAAAGGGCGTGCTGCATGGAAGAAACTAACGACTGACTCAAATGGTATTACCACTTTGAACGGCATCCCTCCAAAAGAGCTTCAACTGATTGAAATAGATGAAGGCTCATTAGGTGACCCGTTTCTACGAATTCAAAATGCGACCCGACATATTTATACGCATGCGGGGGCCTCGAATTATTTAGAATTTGCTGTTTCAGAAACCTTTGAAATTGAAGGGGCGGTTGAGATTGTTCGTCAAGGAAACTCAAGTATTCGAAGTGGTATTCCTGTGCAGTTGTTTAATACGAATGGAAAGGTGGTGGCAGAGTCATCAACCGAATTTGATGGGGTGTTTATTGTTGAAAGAGTTATTCCAGGCGAGTATCAATTAAAAATTGCAGAGCCTTTCTTAAATCGGCATCGTTTGTTGATGTTATCGCCTGTTCACGTCGTTGCACGGGGTGGGGAAGGTGTCGTTTATTTGGATCAAATTACCTTGGTACCTAATGGCTAAGTGCTTAATTGCCTGCAAATGTAAAGTTTTGTCACATTGGTTGTAGAATTAATAATCGCACTTATACTTGTTGATGACTTGCGATCATCTAGGGATAAGCGCTATGCAAAGAGAAAGAATAAGAAGTATCTTATTGCTTGCCTTGCTGTGTATGAGTTCTGCTTGCTGGAGTGCAAGCTTTACAGCCAAGGTAAAGTTGAAGTTGGTTAGTCCTGCTAATGTTACACAAGATAAAGCCATTGAATTTGGTGCCCTGAACATCACCAATGGTAAGGAGTGCCATCTGGCGGCGGCTACCGGAAAATTATCAGGCGATGCTTGTCATGCATCCTCTGTTGAAAAACCTGTCATCAATATTAGTGGTGATAAAGATCTGTCTGTGCGCGTGAACGTTTCAAAAACAGAAGCCGACTCAGGTATTGTTTTTGCCCCCACGCTTTTTAATGGGCAGAATAACCATGCCAGTTTCGTACTGGATGATGAAACCCATCAAGTTAATCTGGGTGGAAGTCTCTTGGTGGTTGATGCAGAAAAGGTGCAAGATTCTGAGCTACAGTTTGGGGTAGAAGTTATTTATCCTTAGGCTTCAGTTATTAATTGTATGCTGTATTAATATACAGTATATTCGATTTCATGAAACTTTACCTTGCTGAAAAACCAAGCCTTGGGCGCGCCATTGCAGAAGCGTTACCTAAACCACACCGAAAAGGCGATGGCTGTATTTGGGTTGGTGATGGGGATGTTGTTAGTTGGTGCATCGGGCACTTATTGGAGCAGGCAGAGCCGGAAGCTTACAATAAACGTTTTAAAAAATGGCAGCTAGAAGATTTGCCAATACTGCCAGACAACCAAGCTAGTGGTTGGAAGTTACTTGCCAAAAGCAAAACTCGAAAACAGTTTTCCATCCTGAAAAAGCTCATTAAGCAAGCCTCTCAAATTGTCCATTGTGGTGACCCTGACCGTGAAGGTCAGCTCCTTGTTGATGAGGTCATTAATCATGTCGGTGTTTCAAAACAGGTTCAGCAGAGTTTACAGCGTTGCTTAATTAACGACTTGAACCTACCGGCAGTTAAGCAGTCTTTAATCAGTCTAAAGCCAAACCATGAGTTTGCAGCGTTATCAATATCAGCTTTAGCGCGTTCAAGGGCCGACTGGTTGTATGGTATTAATCTAACTCGCACTTACACTCTGCAAGCCCAAAAAGTCGCCTTCAAAGGCGTCGTTTCGATTGGACGAGTTCAAACACCTTTGCTCGGGTTAGTGGTTCGAAGAGATCAGGAAATTGATGATTTTGTTTCGAAACCTTTTTATGAAGTATTGGCGCATATTATTGTTCCTGAGCAATCGTCGTTTAAGGCCAAATGGCAACCTAGTGAAGCATGCTCTGCTTATCAAGATGATGATGGCCGAGTATTAAATAAAGCGTTGGCAGAAAATGTTATTTCTCGAATTAACGGACAGGATGCTGTCGTAAAAAATATTGAACATAAAGTAAAAACACAAGCGCCGCCCTTACCGTATAGCTTATCTATTTTACAAATCGACGCAGCAAAACGTTTTGGTTTGAGTGCCAAGAAAGTATTGGATGTTTGTCAGGCGTTATATGAAACGCATAAATTAATCACCTACCCCCGTTCTGATAATCGCTATTTACCCGCGGCCCACTTTAAGCAGGCGAAGCAGGTTATTACTGCTATTTCAAATAATACCGATTTCAGTGACTTTTGTACTAACGCTGATACTAACATTAAAAGTAAAGCCTGGAATGATGCTAAAACAGGCGCGCATCATGCAATTATTCCAACTGAAAATAAAGTTAGAGCTGAGCGCTTAAGCCGTGTTGAACAGCAAGTATATGCCTTGATTTCTCAGCAATATCTCTGTCAGTTTTTCCCTCATTGGAAATACTCAGATGGCCGGATTGATCTCGAAATTGCGGGAGGTTTATTTGTTTGTAAAGCGCGACATACCATTGATTTGGGCTGGAAGACTGTTTTCGCAAGCGCTCAGACAGAGGTTGGCGAGGGGGTACAAACACTACCTAAGCTTCAGGTCGGTCAATCACTATTATGTGATCATGGTGAGTTACTCGAAAAGAAAACTCAGGCCCCTAAACCCTACACCGATGCTACCTTACTCGCCGCCATGACGGGGATTAGTCGTTATGTGTCTGACCCTGAGATCAAAAAAATCCTGAAAGAGACTGACGGCTTAGGAACAGAAGCGACCAGAGCCAGCATTATTGAATTACTTTTTAAGCGCCAATTCATACAACGACAAGGAAAGCAGATACATTCAACAGCATCTGGAAAGGGGGTGATTAACAGCTTGCCTGAAAGTATGACTTTGCCCGATATGACGGCGCAGTGGGAGTCTATGTTGGATAAAATTAGTCAGAGAGAATATCACTATGCAGATTTTATGAGCCCTTTACAGCAAACGATTACTCATTTGATTCATCAAGCAACTCAGCAGTTGCCCACTGCTTTACAGGGGATGAAACAGGAAGGTTTTAAACACAAAACCAGAGGGAAGAGAAAGAAGTTTAGCCGCAAGAATGCTCCAGCATAAGCACAACATTATAAGTTGCCCACACCTCGGAATAAATTCCGACCTACATAAGGTTTAAGTGATCTGAAAGTCGAAGATTACTGCCGATGTTTTATTGAGAAATAAGCCACTTTTTGAGTATTTTTTGAAAAGAGTCTGGGTCAATTGGTTTTGCTAAATAGTCGTTCATACCTTGTTTCAGGCATTTTTCACGATCACCTTTCATCGCATTTGCAGTTAAGGCAATAATCGTCGTATTTTTGTAATAGTCGCCAGCGTGCCCTTCTCGAATTTCTTTAGTTGCTTGATAGCCGTCCATTTTAGGCATTTGGCAATCCATGAGAATTAGAGAAAACGGCGGCAGTTCTGATGCTTGATTTAATACTTCGAGTGCTTCGAGGCCATCATTGGCAATGGCATAATCTAGCCCCATAACCTCTAGTAAATTTTTGGCAACCAATTGGTTTATATGGTTATCTTCAACCATTAAAATTCGTGAGTTTGGAGGCCACTCGATAGTAGACTCGTTACTTGATACGTCCTCTTTGATCGTGATGACAGGGGTGATGACGTTACTACGACCCAAGCTAAGCGTGCATTCAAACTGGCTACCTGAACCCTCTTTACTCTCAATGCTGATATTACCATGCATTAACTCACATAATTTTTTGACGATTGTTAACCCCAAGCCAGTTCCGCCATACTGCCGAGTTGTTGAGGCGTCACCCTGAGTAAAAGAATTGAAAAGCGAGTCGACTTTGTCTTCTGGGATGCCTATGCCGCTATCTTGTACTATGCAAGTGAATATATGATGACCGGCTTTATCCTGAGTTAATTTTGCTTTGATTAAGATGAACCCTTGAGGTGTAAACTTAATGGCATTTGATATCAGGTTAGACAGGATTTGTCTGATTCGTGATGGGTCGCCTTTTACCCAATGTTGTTTTACACCGGCGAGCTCTAAGTGGATTTCAAGCTCTTTCTCTTCTGCTTGGTGCGCAAATGATTCAGCGACGTTACTGATTAATTGATGCAGGTCAAAATCAATTATTTCCAGCTCCAACTTATTGGCGTCTATTTTGGAAAAGTCGAGAATATCATTGATTAGGTTTAATAAAGACTGAGCGCTTGATTGTGCCACAAGCGTTTTCTCTTTTTGGCTATTAGATAAGTTGTCTTTTAATATCAGGTGAAGCATGCCAAGAACGCCATTCATGGGGGTGCGTATTTCATGGCTCATTTTGGCTAAAAATTCACTCTTTGCATTCGCTGACTTTTCAGCAAATATTTTTGCTTTAACCAGTTCTCTAGTTCTGAGGTTGACTTCATCTTCAAGCCTTTTGTTGAACTCTAAAACTTCATGTTTGGCTGAGTCAAGTTCTCTGACCATTGTCGTGACAGCATTTTCAATGACCGTTAGTTCGTTATCTTGGGGGGTTTTCAGATTAATTTTAAAGTTTGAGAGGTTATCAAAATTGAGGTCCGATATGGTGTAGGTTAGTCTTCTTAAAGGTTTTAATAATATATACTTGCTGACCCATAAAAATATTAACCATAACGCCACGCCTTTGATGATGGCATTAATGATTAAAAAGAAAAAACCAAGCTGTACCCGATTAAGAATGACTGTAGAGTTTGAATACAGCGTGACGTAGCCTAATTTCTTTTTATTGTTCAAAAACTCAAAGGAAACAGGAAAACGATACGAAAACAGGTCGTCAAAGCTGTTATCTAAGTTGTGTGTTTTATTAGAAGCGCCATTCTTTGTATTGGCGCTTTTACCCTCAAATAGTCCTGTTTTTTCGATGGTTATTAATGAGTCTCCCTGAATACGTTCAACTTTTATTCCTACAATAATCGGTACTTGTGACATTCCCATCACAACTTCATTAATTCGGTCTCGATCCAGATCCCACAAAGCTTTACTTAAAATAGGTCCGAATATTTTCTCATAAGACTGTAGTTCATTTTTGATGGTCGTTTGCGTGTGATAATATTCCTTGACCATATGTATGATGGTGACAGTGACGGCGACCATGCAATATAGGGAAAATACAATAAACATGAGTTGTCTGGAAATTGAGGGGCTTTTGCTGCGTGGAAAGAATTTGGATTCAAAAAGTTTCATGGTGTGCAGTTGCCCGGAATCCATTTGCGCCAAATTTTCTCATTATCATTTAACCAGTTAATCGCCGCGTCTTCGATTGTTTGATTTTGCACGTCTACTAAAGAAGAAGCAGTGGCAATTTGCATATTTGTAAAATTTATATTTTCGAGGGTTTGATAAGCGCAGGGCCAGAAAGCTTCCATTTCTGCCCATGCTGCTTTTTTTAACCAACCACCTTTTGGGTTACCGCAATCGTGAACAAAATTGGGGTTGATGCCCCAGTTAGGGTCTGTTTCACATTCAGGGCTGTAGTTGGGGAATTCGATAAATGCGCCTTCGTAAATTGATTCGACCCAGTTAGGTGTCCAATTAAACAGTACGATCGGTCGTTTGGTTTTGACCGCTTTTTCTAATTCAACCCAAAGATCATCGCCTTTGGAAAGCTCTTTGACTTTAAAATCTAAGCCTAGTGCTCTAACACGTGCAGCATCGGGTTTTTCCCAAGGGCCGGCAAAGTAAGTGCCTGAAGGTTTTGAAAACGGCGTTTCAAATTTTTGTGCGCAATTTTTTAATGCTTTCCAATCTGGTAGTCCTGGACATATACTCTCAACATATTTTGGGTACCACCATTCTTCGCGTGTTTTTGCATCATGCGTTCCGGCATGAACAATACGGCCTGCCTTTATCATTCTGTTAAACATTTCTGACATGGTGCCTTGCCATACTTCTACCTGAACATGAGCAAGACCATGCGCTAATGCTCCCCATTGATCGGCAGTAGAAGTAGGGGTGTATTCAACCTGATAGCCCATTTGCTGAAATATCCTGCCAGTTACTTGAGAAAGTACAATTTGGCTTGTCCAGTTGTTGGTAATAATACGGATGGGCTTTGTTTTATCGTCATGAGTACTAGCAAACCCAGAAATAGAATAGAGCAGGCAGAAAAGAGTTAAGAAACTAGGCGGAAATCGAAACATGGTGATAACCAGTCTGAAAAAAGCAATAGGGTCTTAACAATATAGGAGAGTGAGTTGATGGTGTCTAGCTTGGGTACAATTTGTAGTCGTGAGGCACTAACTAATCATCTAATCTTTAAGTAAGTGAGCGCCTTTAAGTATTGCAAGAAAGTTATTTAGCTCAGGTAGATATTTTTCACTCAGTGCAATGCTGACGTTGACGTGTTGGGTATAACTTGTTTCAAGTACATGCCCTTCATGAAGGCTCAACCAGTGGCGTATGTTTTGTTCATCTGCAAAATCGCAATTCAGCTCGTATTCTTCTAATTGAACCTGTAATAAAGTTGGGGCGCGATCATAAGCCATTTGCGTTGCCTGTGAGTAGGCCCTTACAAGCCCGCCAGCACCTAATTTTATACCCCCGAAATAACGTATCACTACGATCATCACATCACCGACTTCTTTATGCTGCATGACATTCAGTATTGGTTTTCCAGCCGTGCCGCTGGGTTCTCCATCATCCGACATTGCCATAAGGGTGGGGGTTTTAGGTGGACCGATTAAATAAGCCCAGCAATGGTGTCTCGCATCAGGGTAGTCTTTTTTTGCCTGGTCCAGAACTTTCATTGCTTCACTACGATTTGCTGCCAAGCAAAACCGAGCAATGAATTTACTTTTTTTAATCTCGTACAGAATTTCAGTTGAACCATCCGGGACTGAATAGTTTTTACTCATAAAGTAAGGCCTACGTCGAATACTGTTAGCATTAAAGGGGGTTGTGCCGTTTAATCTTTAAAGAGCATATCTTTATGCTATTCGAATCACAAAATCTCCGTTATGCTTGCGGAACTTATTTTAGGGTAGTTATCATTTCTTTTCACTGGTATTTATCTCTACCCGTAGCTTCTTGGATGGAATCAAAATGAAATCATTGACTTTGGCAGATCAAATTTTTTTGTGGTTAGAAAAAAGACAGCAACCAATGCATGTTGGTGGTCTGCATTTATATGACTTTCCAGAAGGTGCCGGGCCAAAATATGTCACTGAACTGGCTGAATATATGCGCTCTTTTGATCAACCAACAATGCCTTTCAACCAGCGACTTAAAACCCGGTTTGGGCAATATTACTGGGAAGAAGACCAGCAGTTTGACCTGGAACATCACTTTCGTCATAGCGCTTTACCCAAGCCAGGTCGGATACGTGAGTTACTTTCACTGATATCGGTTAAGCACAGTGCTTTATTAGACCGTCAGCGCCCGATGTGGGAATGCCATTTAATTGAAGGTATTCGTGGACGTCGCTTTGCCATGTACTTTAAAGCGCATCACTGCATGATGGATGGTGTTGCAGCAATGCGTATGACTTCGAAACTGTTATCTGAAGACCAGAGTGCGCGAGATCTTCCGCCTTTATGGGCTTTACCTCAAGTTGCAAAATCAACAAGAGCCAGTGTGACTCAGGGTGATATTGCCTCAAGCTTAGCGATGCTGGCGAATGCTGCCGGCAAACAAATTTCAACGGTACCAACACTCATAAAAGAAGTGACTCACGCAGTTAAGCAGGCGCGGTCTAACCCTGATTACGTGTCAGCTTTTCAAGCGCCAGCGAGTATTTTGAACAGACCTATCACCGGTTCAAGACGTTTTGCTGCGCAGTCGTATCCTATTGAACGTTTTAAAGTGTTAGCGAAAAAGATGGATGCCACCTTGAATGATGTTGTATTGGCTGTTTGCGGAAGTGCCTTGCGGAACTATTTAATTAGTCAGAAATGTCTGCCGACAAAACCTTTAATTGCTATGGTGCCCATGTCAATGCGCAGGGACGATAGTACGGGCGGAAATCAGATTGCAATGATTCTAGCGAGCTTGGGGACACATGTCGCTGACCCGGCACAACGTTTGGATATGGTTAAAAACTCAGTGAGTGACGCGAAAAAGCGTGTATCTCAAATGAGTCTTGAAGAAGCGATTAATTACACCGCACTAACTTTAGCACCTGCAGGGCTGAATATGCTGACGGGTTTATCAAACAAGCTTCAGGCATTTAACGTCGTGATCTCTAATGTACCCGGGCCAAAGAAACCTCTTTATTGGAATGGTGCAAGGTTGCAAGGAATGTACCCTGTGTCAATTCCGCTTGATCGTATTGCTTTGAACATTACATTGGTGAGTTATATCGATCAGCTGGAATTCGGATTCACGGCTTGTCGCAGAACGCTACCATCAATGCAGCGCTTATTAGACTATGTTGAAACGGCGATTGATGAGTTAGAAATTGCAGCCGGTATTAAATGAAGAATCATGAGTGATACAAAGCTCTCTAGAGCGTAATTAAACAGGGTAAAGATATATATGTCAGAAAAGAGCAGCAAAAAACCAGAAACATTTGAGCAAAAAGTGAGTTATGGCTTTGGTTGGCAGTTTGGTCGTCAGCTTCAAAAAAATAAATTTGAAGGTATGGACGTTGAAGCCGCCGTGCTCGCTTTACGCCAATGTTATAATGGTGAACCTTCTTTGCTATCTGAAAATGAATTGAATGAAGCTTACGATGTGGTAAAAGAAAGTCGTAAAAAGTTTGAACAAGAACGTGCTGAAAAGTATCAGTTTTTATGTCAGACATTTTTAGAAGACAACTCTAAGCGTGAAGGCGTGGTAACTACCGATTCAGGTTTGCAGTTTGAAATTCTGGAAGCCGGTGATGGTGATAAACCTAGTGCTGAGCAAACCGTTAAGGTTCACTACCATGGCTCTTTCATTGATGGGCAGGTGTTTGATAGCTCGATTACTCGCAATGAGCCTGCCGAGTTCGCTTTGAATCAGGTAATACCTGCTTGGACAGAAGCGCTTCAGTTGATGGGGGTCGGTTCAAAATGGCGAATCGTAGTGCCGTATCAATTGGCTTATGGTGAAGCCGGTTCGCCTCCGACGATACCACCTAAAGCAATTTTAATATTTGAAATTCACTTAATCGATATTATTGCTTGAGACTTAAACTGCCTTCCTTCCGACTGAAAATGTAGCGGAATGAAGGCATTTTTTTGTTAAATAGTTGTTGCGCAAAGCTCCCTAAGAATTAAAACAAGGTGGCGTCATTGTCGGCAGTATCAGTTTTATTTCGTTTTTTGAAGCGACGCTCAAGAGAGTGCTCAACATTTTCTATATGAAGGTTCTTAAGTTTTCCCGCGATACTGTCAGATAATTTGTCTAAATCATTTTCAGTTAGCGATTGCATATTTGCATGTTGCAAAGCTTCACTATTAAGTTCAATTAAAGCATCGGCAGAGTTTTTTGACTGGGCTTTTGTTTCATTTTGCTGCTGCATGGAATGCAATATTTTATCTGAAAGAAGGCGGATATCTTCAATTGCTATTTCAGTTTTATGTAGGTCTTCTTGTGAAGATTGAGCGCTTGAAATGGTGGTTTTGATATCATTCTGGCTTGATTGCATTACTTCCGATACGTTATGTGTTCCGCTATAAATACTATCAACAATACCCTTTACTTCATCAGCAGAGCCTCGTGTACGTTCGGCTAATGAACGTACTTCATCGGCAACGACAGCAAAGCCTCTACCTTGTTCGCCTGCACGAGCGGCTTCAATGGCGGCATTTAATGCCAGTAGATTGGTTTGTTCTGCAATACCGGTTATTTCTTCAATGATTTTAGTAATTTTAGTACTGTCATCTCTTAAGTCGGAAAGAACGGTGTTTGATTCATTAATATGTTTTTCAATGGTGTCAATGGAGTGAATGGTTTCACTTAGGTGAACATCAAAGTCTTTGATGTCATGACTCATTTCGGAAATGTTTGAGGTGATATGCTTGATGTCATGCTCAATATTTTCGGTGGCGGCTAACATATCGTCAATTGAACTGCTTAAAATACCGCCATGATGAGACTGCATGACCGTATTTTGGTTCATTACGCCGTAAGTTTCTGCTAGCTCTTTACTCATTGGTGTCAAGCGTGAGACACACTTGTGTAGTTCTCGAACAACACTTTCAGTATTCGAAAGACGCTTATTAATCAGAGAGAAAAGAGGGCGGTAATCATCCGTTACTTGGTCAGCGTCCAATCGTATTGAAAAATCAACAGATTCAGAACATTCTTTATGGAGCTGCTGTGTACATCGTTCCAATGGGCGAATAATTCTCAGTTGATACCAAATAGTGACTGCAACTAAAGTAAAAACAGAAGCGATACTTATGCTTGCAAGTGATGATGGAATGTCCAATGCGTAAAGTACTAGTTCTAGCAAAGGGTAAATAAGTACAATCGCTAGAATGATAAGTAAATTATTAGATTTAAATGCGCTCATAGGTCTGGTTTGGTAATAGTCGATGAATGTATGTTTCTTATTAGACGTAGTTTAGCCTATCTTACTTAAAAATTTATTCAGTGTTTGGCATTCTCTAGAATAATTGCCATTAATGTTCGAATATTTGCGATTTTTAGTTTTCCGTATAGAGTGAGGTGGCATAAATGATGGCCAAGTGTTGGAGTAGGCGTATATGAAGTATTTGATACTGTTTTGTATCTTTTCCGGTGAAGTTTTATCTGACTCAATAAAGCAGGAAAGCCATATTCCTATTGGTGTGTTTTCTTCCAACACTCTAGAGGGCTGGGAAGAAAAGGTATTCGATCAACAAACTTCTTATGTGCTGACACAAATAGATCATGATATAGCGCTCAAAGCACAGAGTAATGATTCCGCATCGGGTTTGTTTAAAGAGCTGGTTGTCGATATTAAAAAATACCCTTATCTGAATTGGCGTTGGCGGATAGAGGGTCGACTGCCCGCATTGGATGAAACAAAAAAGCAAGGTGATGACTATGCTGCAAGGATTTATGTTGTCGTATCAGGAGGTTTGTTTTTTTGGCGAACCAAGGCATTAAATTATGTCTGGTCAAGTCGAGCAGAAAAAGATGTAGAATGGCCGAATGCATTTGCACCTGATAATGCCCATATGGTCGCTGCAAGAACTGCAAGTGATCAAACTGGTGTTTGGTATGTTGAAAAAAGAAATATTTACGAGGCGCTAAAGCACTGGTTTGGCGATGAGGTTAGTTCAATAGATGCTATTGCTATCATGACCGATACTGATAACAGTGATGGAAAGGCGACGGCCTTTTATGGTGATATTTATTTTTCAGCAGAATAAATTGTTCTTGAGGCTGGAAAGTTAATGGTATTCACTTTTGCATAAAGTCAGCTAGCGTTAGTGGCATAATATTTCGTATCCTATACTTCAAATAATATTAAATAAGGACGGAATTATGACATTGCTTGTTTTGGGTTTATGTATTTTTATCGCTATTCACTTGTTTCCTGCGTTTCAAACACAGCGAGCAACATTGATCTCAAACTTTGGTGAATTGAAATATAAAGGTGTGTTTGCTTTAGTTTCGCTTGCTAGCTTTGCTCTGATTATATTAGGGAAAGCAAATGCCCCTTTTGTCGAAATTTGGCAACCTCCCCAGATGCTTTCCGTTGTCACTAAGCTATTGATGCTGCCGACTATAATTTTGTTGGTGGCTGCCTATATCCCCTCAAACTTTAAGCGTAAAATTCGTCATCCGATGCTAATAGCAGTAAAGGTCTGGGCAATAGGTCATCTGCTTATTAATGGCGATTTGGCGTCTATTATTTTATTTGGTTCATTTCTCGCTTTTGCTGTTCTGGCTATGGTTAGTGCAAATAAACGTGCTGAGTGGCAGAAACCAGATGAGAAATCCATAATTATGGATATCCTGGTGATATTAATTGGTGGTGCTGTCTATGTTGGTATCGGTATGCACCATCTTCAGTTATTTGGTGTACCCATCATGTAATTTTTTATCATTAAAATCGTAATCACATCAAACTATAAACCTGGATAGGTAAAAATATGACACTGTTCTTTTTTATTTTAAGTCTTGTAAGTGTTGGGTTTACCATTAATGTTATGCGCCCTTTATATCAACATCCAAAATGGATTGTGCCTAGTTTCTTGTTTGGGTGGTTGGTAGGAGAGTTGGCGATTCATATTGTCATCGCTCAACTTTTTATGGTCTCTTGGTTTGTTTTTTTTGGGGTTGTAGACGGTTTTTTTGGGGCAACAGGTATCGTTGCATTTTTTGCTTCCTGGATGATGCTGGCTTACCACTACTTCTCAGGCTATAAAGCGAAAGTCCTAATGGATCGCATTGTGATTCCCCATAGAAAGAAAGAAGATTTAAGCGCTTGGAGCCGTCATATCGAGCTTGATATGACGCGTCTTTTACTTCCGTTTTCTAGCTGGAAGTCCGATCAGGTTGAAGTGATCAAAAATATCGTCTACCAAGAGGTCGATAACTTTCGTTTGAAACTTGATATTCGTCGAAACAGAAGTTTGCCTCAAAATGCCCCGGTTTTATTTCAAATTCATGGCGGGGCATGGACGCATGGTTACGGCAGTAAAAATGAACAAGGTGTTCCGTTAACGGTTGAAATGGCCAAGCGAGGCTGGGTGTGTGTTTCGATCGATTACCGGCTTTGTCCTGATGCTTCCTTTCCTGACCACATCATTGATTGCAAAAAAGCATTGGTTTGGGTGAAGGAGCATATTCGAGAGTATGGTGGGAACCCTGATTATATTGTCGTCACCGGTGGCTCAGCGGGAGGGCACTTATCATCATTGCTTGCGCTTAGTGCCAACGTGCCCGAATTACAGCCAGATTTCGAGGATAAAGATACTTCGGTGCAAGGGTGTATCCCATATTACGGAATTTATGATTTGTTGGACCAAAATAAGCTACAGCTTAGTCTTGCGTTAGAAATTATTCTGCGCAAAAAAATTATTAAGCAAACGAAACAAGAAAATGAAAACCTATATCGCCTAATGTCACCCATGACGCATATTAATAAAGATGCGCCGCCATTTCTAATCATTCACGGTGACAAAGACTCTCTGACCTCTTTAGGCGAAGCCCAATACTTTGCCAGTCGCTTGGATGAAATATCGACAAATATGGTTGAGTTTGCAGAAATTACTGGTGCTCAGCATGCTTTTGATATTTTTAGTTCGGTACGTAGTGATTATGTTTTATTCGGAGTGGCCGAAAGAATGTGCCAATGGCATCGGGATTATGAAGAGTAACACTAAGTGCGAAATATGATGATGCAGGATGCATATAAAGTTCTGGAAGCCGTTTTCGGATATACCACGTTCAGGTCACCACAAGATGATGTGATCAATGCATTACTACAGAGCAAAGATGCTTTTGTGCTGATGCCTACCGGTGGAGGGAAATCACTATGCTATCAAATACCCGCGATAGTTCGTGATGGTGTGGGGATCGTTATTTCCCCTTTGATTGCCCTCATGCAGGATCAGGTTTCTGCCATGTCACAGGCGGGTGTTAAAGCGGCTTGTATGAATTCCTCAATGCCGCCAGGGCATAATAATGAAGTAGAACGACAAGCTCGAAAGGGCGAGTTAGACCTTATTTATATTGCGCCAGAACGGCTCACATTACCTCAAACTATTCAGTGGTTAAATGAGTGTCAGATTTCGTTATTTGCGATAGATGAAGCTCATTGTGTCTCGCAATGGGGGCATGATTTTCGGGCAGATTATTTACAGCTTAGTCTTTTGCATGAACAGTTTCCTCATGTGCCCCGAGTCGCGTTAACCGCCACGGCAGACTCAAAAACACGTGAAGAAATTATTGCTCGTTTAGGTTTGCAGCAGGCAGCGGTGTTTGTTTCAGGTTTTGATCGACCGAATATTCAATATCGGATTGCCCAGAAAAATCAGCCTCGGCAGCAGTTGTTGAATTTTATTCAGCAAGAGCATTTATCCGATGCGGGAGTTGTCTATTGTTTGTCACGCAACAAGGTTGATGCGACGGCTCAGTGGTTATCCGCTCAGGGATTAAAAGCTTACCCCTATCATGCAGGCTTAAGCAAAGAAGTACGGCAACAAAACCAAGAAAGGTTCTTAAAAGAAGACGGGGTTATTATTGTCGCCACGATTGCTTTTGGAATGGGGATTGACAAACCAGATGTCAGATTTGTCGCTCACTTGGATTTACCAAAAAGTATTGAAGCTTATTATCAAGAAACTGGCCGGGCAGGGCGAGATGGTCAACCATCCACAGCTTGGATGGTTTATGGCTTGGAAGATGTTATCAAGCTGAAACAAATGATGGCGGGTTCGGAAGCGAACGAACAATTTAAGCGCATTGAGCAACGCAAGTTAGATGCTATGTTGGGGTTGGCAGAAATTACGTCTTGTCGTCGCCAAATGTTGATGGCTTATTTTGGCGACACAATGGAAGAGCCTTGTGGCAATTGTGATTGTTGTTTAACACCCGTGATAACCTGGGATGGCACCGACGCGGCTAGAAAAGCACTTAGCTGTGTCTTCCGAACCGGACAACGTTTTGGAGTGGTGCATGTAATTAGCGTATTACGTGGAAAATTAACAGATAAGGTCACTCAATTTAATCATCAAAATGTGTCTACCTTTGGCATTGGTGCCGAGTTGAGTGAATCTCAGTGGCGTTCGGTATTCCGTCAGCTTATTGCCAGGGGTTACCTGAACGTTAATTTTGACCATGGTCAGGTTTATCTTTCTGAAAAGAGCCGTGCGCTATTAAAAGGGCAGGAAACGATTGCGTTAAGGCTTGATACAAACGCATCAAAAAAGAAAAGTAGTTCATCAGGTAAGAATAATAGCGCCCCAGTTAGCTCGGATGATATTGAATTATGGGAAGCACTGCGTATTTGCCGAAAGCGCTTGGCCGATGAGCAAAGTGTCCCCCCTTTTGTTATTTTCCATGATGCAACCTTAAAGGACATGGTTGTAAACAAACCTTCCACATTGCAACAATTTTCAATGCTAAGCGGAGTTGGGAAGAAAAAACTAGATAAATATGGCGATGAATTTCTTACAGTATTGGCAAATGCCTAATTTTACTTGGAAAAAGTATATAAAAATTAGTAGGATTGATCGTTCTAAAGATAACTCCATAATCTCAATATAAAAAACTAGGAATAAACATGAAGAAAGTCATAATTGCTGCGATGGCATTGGGTTTAGTCGCATGCCAGCCAGCAAAAGAAAAAGAAATCTCACTTGATAATATCGATACAAAAAATAGCTATGCGATTGGTTTAAAGTTTGGCGAATCGATGAAACGAGAAATTGAGGAACTTCAGCTAAAGGCATTCTTTAGCGGTGTTACGCATGGCTTCGAAGGTGAGGGAGCAAAGCTTACTCCTGAAGAAGTTGCTGCAACGATGCAAACTTTCCAAACTCAAAAAATGGCTGAAATGAAAAAAAAGTCTGAGTCAGCATTAGCGGAAAACCAAACGGTAAGTACTGCGTTCCTGGTTGAAAATAAAGCACGAGATGGCGTGAATACTTTAGAAAGCGGTTTACAGTATGAAATCTTATCATCAGGAGATGGCGAGTCTCCTTCCACTGCTGATAAAGTGACGGTGCATTACCATGGTACGCTTATCGACGGGACTGTTTTTGACAGCTCAGTTGAGCGTGGTAGCCCTGCTACATTTGGTGTAGGTCAAGTTATTAAAGGTTGGACAGAAGCTTTACAGTTAATGAAAACCGGTGATAAATGGAAATTATTTATTCCTTCTGATTTAGCCTATGGCTCACGTGGCGCTGGTGGAAAAATTGGCCCGAATGCCGCATTGATTTTTGAAGTTGAATTAATTTCAATTGAGAAAAATAGCTAGAAATATCTACCTGTAGGGTGTGTTCTGAGTGCCTCGTATGGCACAGACGACACACTCTATAACAGATCGGCCCTCCCTCGATATTCCCCGCTTAAATGACGACCTTGGCTTCGATTAGTTCAGCCATATCAGTACTGGCACCAAATATTAATTCATGAGCAATTTTTAGGATGACTCCCGTCAGTAATAAGTGACTTTCATTAGTATTGAGCAGATGAGTACTGACAAGTCGCCTATACTCCTTTTGATTTACGAGCGCTTTAAAATATTATAAATTTTTCTTTATTTGAGAATTTTTATGACACTAACTCCTTTCATTCCGGTTGAAAGACGTACATGCATGACAAAGTAGTTTATTGAAACAGTTATCGTGCAACGTCTCTATTTCTTTTTAAGGTGGCAAGGTTACCTATAAAAGATAATTTTCCGTGACCTTTAATGCTTTTATAATTCAAAATAATAAAATAGGAGCAAGTCATGAATGGTCAGATGAAGAGTGAGCACGTCGCAAAGGTGAGTTGGCGACGTGAGGGTGAGTTTAGCCATCTTGGTTACGAAACAAATCATGAGGCACAGATTTCAGGTATCTCGATTCCAATGTCCTCTGCGAATACTCCCGATTATGTTGACCCTGAGCAAGCATTGGCGGCTAGTCTTGCTAGCTGTCATATGCAGACTTTTTTGGCCTTAGCGGCTAAAAAGCGTTTAGTTGTTGAAGGCTATCATGTGAAGGCAATTGCTTTTGTCTGCTTAAATGAGCAAGGTAAAACCTATGTTGAGATGATTAAACTATTGCCAGAAGTTGAATTTTCTACAGAATCTTCAGTATCTGAAGAACAAATAGAAAAGATGCACCATAAAGCGCACGATCACTGCTTTATTGCTAATTCAATTTTGAGTGATGTCATCATTGAGTGCGTATAGCTGAGCCAGTTTTTGTTACGACTAAAGCACTTTGGTCGTAATGTTTATTTCGTTTAGTGTGGAATAATAATTATGGCGACAATAAGTGTCGCTTAGGTTTGTAAGATAGTCCTGTCGTTAAGGCAAAGACCTTAACTTAATTATTTAAACAGGGGCTATCTTATGTTCAGAGTTAATGCATTTACTCAAAAAGGCACTAAATTTCGTTTTCGTATTAAGAGCGATAGCATCCACGAAGTACGTGGCGCACTGAAAGAAATTTTTGGTGAGCAAAAAATGCGCCTGGTGTTAGTCGAGCCAGTTTAAGTCTTGTCGTTTATTAGAGATTGTTCTTTATTACAGGTAGTTTTTTCTCATTGCATCAAGCGCTTGTATGAGATCATCGCGAATTATCGAAGGAGATATAATTTTTGCTTGAAAACCTAAAGATAATAGCCAGTTTTTTAACTGAATCGTGCGCTTTACTTCTGCTTTAAGGTGCCATGTTGTGTTGTTTAGTTGTGTTAATGACTGGCTAGTACTAATGGGGCTCTCTTTTAAGTCAGAAATTAAATTGCTGTACTGTGTTGTGCTTAATTCTAGTACTAGTTCATGTTGGCTCGAGTCAGAGTGGTCAAGTAAGACGTCCATATTACCTGCGGCGAGATAGGTTTTTATCTGGAAGTCGTCGGGCACGAAATTAGGTTGAACGCTGATTTCTATGTCTTTAATCTTATGAACCAAAAAACTTCTGAAAGTATTGTCACTTTGCTGTTGGCTGATTCTATTTTGAATATCTTCGTGTTTTTTGCCGATTAGATAGAGCTTAGGAAGCATAATAGCAACCCCAAAAGGGTGAAGCTCATACTTTTTAGATACGCTTGCCCACGATATGTAAAACTCAAACGTTTACCTTGTAAGATTGCACGATAGATTGTATCCAGAATACTCATCTCAAAGTGTGGCGTTTGTAAGTGTTGTCCACGTTGGAAAAACTCTACGGAATCTGTTAATCGTTGATAGTGAACGGGGGATAGTTTCTGTTCACTCTTTTGGAGCTTGGATTCTGCGTTAAGAAATATACGTTTCAATTCATGCTGAGTGGAAGAGGGTAATACTTGTGTTAAGTGCTTTTGAGTTACCGATAAGGCCAAAGCCATAAACGCAGGCATGCGTTCAAAGTCATAATTTAATTGCTGGTAGGGGTCTAAGCGCCAATGGCGACTTTTTCCTAATCCTTGCTCAGCGGATAAACCAAAGTCATTATCATATTCATCAAGCTCATTCTTTTCCTCTTCGCAATCATCAACTTCGGTTTTACGGCCTAATAGAAATGCTAAATCACGTTGGATTAACCGAAACTGGCTTTTTTGTTTGGTCTCATTGCTATCTAAATAGCCTGCATTGATGAGATGTTGCAGGATCAGTTCGGTGCCGACGCTGTTATGTTTGGATTTAAGGAAATTTAGAATTTCCAAGCGTCGAAGAAATGTGGTCACTTTCTATCCTTTTATAAAGTTAGGGTTCTAACGAGACCAATAAAGCTCACGAACAAAAGTACGCTGCCAAGTACGCGATAAAAAATAACGGAATCGGTTTCCTGCAGTTTCTGATGAAACTTCAAGCCAAGTAAATGTCCCAAGCCTGCACAGGGTAATAACCAAAGTTGGTGAATAAGTTGGAAGTCCACTTCTAGATATATAAATGCAGCGACTTTTATAGTAACCAGAATCGACCATAAAGCAAAAAGAGTGTCTCGAAGTTGGTGCTTACTTACATGAACAGCAAACACTGCCGTTAATAATGGCGCACCAATTAAAGAGGTGCCGCTGATATAACCACCAAGCATCAAAAATAAAATATCGAAAGATTTTTGTTGGCTCTTAAAAGGTTTATTCAGTATATATGAGACAGAATAAACAGAAACAATCGTGAAAATAATTAGCCCCATGATAGTGGCTGGTAAGGTGATTAAGCCAAAAACGCCGATAAGTTTAGGGATAATCATAATTAACAGGGCTTTTTTTAAATAAGGCCAGTCTATCGATCCCTCTTTTTTGACGCCCATTTTTAAGTATTGTTTTCGTGCTTTGTGGTTTTGGCGCAGAATTAAACCGGAGAAAAATAGTAACTGAAGTGAAATAATCGGCAAATATATGAGTGCATCGTTATGGATGAGTAGTAAAAATGGTAAAGAAAGCACTGCGCCACCAAAGCCTAATCCAGAGCGAACAAAGCCGCTCCAGATAAAGGTGATGGCAATTAAAAAACATTGAACGAATGTTAATTCTGACATTGATAGTTGTTATTACACCGTTGCTTGAACCGAATTTTGAGGTAAATGCTCTTCAGTTGGTTTACTCGTTTGGTCAACTTTAATGAGTAAAGCAGGCAAAAATAGAAAGTCCCAAACAAGTGCAATTAGAATGGTAATACCGACCATTAACCCCATTGATGAGTTGACATCAAAACTCGAAAACGCCAACACAAAAAAACCTGCCGCTAATACTAGGGTTGTCGTAATAATAGGTTTTCCGACACACTTGAATGAGTACATAACCGCGTTTTTAGCATCAAACTTGTGGTGGTCTTTTGCGTGTAGGTATTTAGTAATAAAGTGAACCGTATCATCAACGACAATGCCTAATGTGATTGCAAAAATAACGGCAACAGCAAGGTTTACCTGACCGACGAAAATACCCCATAAGCCAAAAGCAATCCCGGCAGGAAAGGCGTTAGGAATCAAACTTATAAGACCATACCGTATTGATCGAAGAGATATGATTAGTGTAATTGTGACGAGAATTAGCGCAATAATTGAGCCGGTTAGCATGCTTTCAATATTTCGTTGTCCGATATGTGCGAACATAATTGATACACTGGCTCCCGGAGTCACTAACTCTGGTGCATTTTGTTTTAGCCAGGCTTGAGCGCGTTCATCGAGGGCGATAAGCTCTTTTGCTTTTTGGTCTTTAACGCGAACACGTAGCAGTAACGATGACTTATCGCTATTGATTTGGTTGTTTAGATCTAAACCGTAAGGCAGTGACATTTCATAAAGTAAAATGTATTGGGCTATCAGGTCTCTACGTTTAGGAATGTGGTGCCATTCAGGGTCGTCATTATGCATATTTTGATTAAGGCGCTTGATGACATCAGTGAAACTGCTGACGTGAACGACTTCGGGCTGGGAAAAATACCATTGTGCAAAATCATCGACCTTTTTTAGGTATGACGGATCATTGATACCATTACTTTCTTTGCTGTCGAGGGAGTAGGCGATTTGATCAAAGCCCGTCAGGTTTTCTTGTGTGTAATCTGCCGCTTGTCGAAACGGTACATCTTTATGAAAATAGCCTACCGTATCGTCATTTAGTTCATTCTTAAATGTAAAACTAACCAGAATAATCGCTGTAATTAATAAACCATAAAAAATGGGGTTATGGTTTCGTACCGAGAAAGCGCCAATAATTTCAGACAATGTTGCCGATTTGACTGATTTTTGTACCTGTTTTGATTTTTGGGGAAGTAATAAAACCAATGCTGGGAACAATGTCATGCTGAGTAAAAATGCCATCATTACCCCAAAAGCAGAAATAGTCCCAAGTTCTTGGAATGGAGGAGAGTCACTGAAATTCATGCTGAGAAAGCCAATGGCGGTCGTGAGACTGGTCAGAAAAATTGGCTTAAGGTTCACGGATAAGCTCTCTTTCATCGCATCAATGCGAGAAACTCCTTCTGAAACATTAAACAGATAGTTATTCATGATATGAACAGCATCGCAAACAGCTAAAGTCAGAATGATTACCGGGCAGGTTACATTCACCTGATTAAGTGCATAACCGATCCATCCCATAAATCCTTCTGTGGCTAAAACACTGAGCGCTATCAATACGACTGTTGAGAATGTACCAATAAAAGAACGAAGAATTAGTTGCAGTAATACCACAATAATTATGAACATGAGTGGAATAAGTTGCGTCATATCTTGCGTAGACATTTCATTGAAACTTTTATTGACCATGGTTTGGCCAACCAAATATATCTTCAAATTGGGGTGGTCTGATTCAAACTTATCCCTTAAGTTACGAGAATAATCGACCACTTCAGTGGTTGCCTTATCGGCTTCGGTTTGAGTATCAGGGAAATTAAGGTTGACGGCCACGGCTGTTGCGTGAGCTTTGTTAGAGATTAAGTAATTAACTAGTAAGGGTTCAGATAAGGCAATATTCTTTAATTGTTCTAGTTTAAGGGCGGAAAGATCTTGTGGTGCTGAAACTAGGTTGTCAACGATAAGGTCATCTTGTTCGACCCAGGTATGCTGAAAGTTCGTGATCGAATCAACACGTGAAGAATAGGGGATTTTCCAAGCTTCGTCTGTTAAATCAATAATGCTGTTAAGTGTTGAGGGAGTAAATACTTTTTCGTCCTTGGGGGCGATGACAAATGTTATGTTGTCACTTTTTGTGTAGCGATCTTGATTGTTTTGATGGGCTAGTAATTGAGGGTTATCTTCACTGAAGAAAATTTTGTAGTCGCTTTCAAAGCGAAGTTTGCTTAAACCAAAGCTTAAGCCCACAATCAATAGAATGCTGAATAAACCAAAGCCAATGCGGTAATTCACTAACTTTTCTGGTAGCTCTTTCATCATTATGAAAATGTCCCTATTTTTCTAAGTTGAAACGTCAATATTTAAAGGGTTACTGCGGTTTATTATCTTTTTCATTGGCTTCTTGTTCTGCTCGTTTGGCTTCGAGCATGGCTCGAAACTCTGCCATTTCCTGATCCATCATTTCAGGTGTTTCAAGACAAATTTGCCCGAGTTTACCGGATCGTAGCTCATTTAAAATAATGGTTGCCGCCTGATGTAAATCTACTTTTCCCCCCGACCTTAAACAACCGCGTTTACTTCCGATTAGCTTGAGTAAGGCTTCACTGTCAATGTCAACATTTTCTAGTTTGTAGCGTTTTTTTAATGACTCAGGATAGTGGAGAGATAAGAAATCCAAAGCGAATAAGGCCACAATTTCATATTCCATGGCGGTGTCTCTAACGGCTCCAGTGACGGCAAGGCGATAGCCGCAGCTAACCGGGTCTAATTTAGGCCAAAGAATACCAGGAGTGTCGGATAGAATAATGCCATTTTCAAGGTTAATCTTTTGCTGCCGCTTGGTGACGGCAGGTTCATTGCCTACCTTTGCAATGGCTCGACCTGCAAGCGAATTGATCAGGGTTGATTTACCGACATTAGGGATACCCATAATCATGGCGCTGATGGGTTTATCTGAACCTAAGCGGTGTGGTGCGAGTTTGCGACACAAGCTATTAATGGTTTTCATACGATCATCAGCATTGGCTGAAAGTGCTAAGGTTTTAACCGTATTATCTTGTTCAAAACGCGCTTGCCAGAGTTTAATAATCTCTGGGTCAGCTAGGTCGGCTTTGTTTAGAATTTTGATATTGGGTTTATTACCCTTCAAGGTTTGAATCATCGGGTTTGCGCTGCTGAAAGGGATGCGTGCGTCGAGTACTTCAATAACCACATCTACCTGAGACATGACTTTTTTTATTTCTTTTTGGGCTTTGTGCATATGCCCCGGGAACCAGTTAATTGTCATGTGAGTTTGAATTCCGTGCTGGATAATATGATGAATAGTTCGTGGGCTCTTTTTCCTGGTGCTATTTTGCCATGCTTGCATGTTTTATAAAACTTGAAAATATCTAGCTTGAATTAGTTTTCTCCAACGGCGCTGCCTATAACGATAGAAAGCGTGAGCATAAAGCCATACTAAAGGCGTCAACATACCAGCCCCAATATCAATTTCATCTGTATATCGGCAACTGGCTTCGGTGAAGGGTTCTAGTTTAATCAGGTGATCCCATTGATGAATCATACCTCCAGTTTCCTTAGTGAATAGCTGATGCTTATCGTTATCAATATAGATAAACTCAAGAGAATGTTGCCAAGCAGGAATAAACCCAAAAAAGATGAGCCTGCACTGTTCGGTTTTTCCCTGAATCCATTCTTGAGGAAAATTCTCAGCACCTTTAAACTGCAAAAAGCCTTTAGTGATATAGGAAAGTGTGTTGCTTTGCTTGACGGCTGACCAGACTTTTTCTGGTGGCGTATTGAGTATGGTTGAAATTCTTGCCTTCACTTGATGCCCTTAACTGCGGAAAGTTAGGGTTACTGATGTTAGAGCTTACACTAAGAGGAAGGTCAATAGGTGAAAGGTTTACTGTTGTAATTGAATTTATTTAACAGGCTGACGCATGATATAAAAGGATACACTGCCGCCAATACAGCTGAGTAAAACAACCGCCCATAATTTTGCCACGATCAGCATAGATATAATCATCCCTAACCATAAACAAACCAAAACGCGCGTTCGTACATGGCGTTCAATTCCACCGCCATTTTGCCAAACAAATAAAAATGGTCCGAGCTTCGGGTGGTTCATTAACCATGAATGAAAGCGTTCTGATGAACGAGCGAAAAGCCAGGCCGCTAACAATAGAAAAGGGGTGGTGGGCAGTAAAGGTAAAAATATACCCACTACACCTAATATGACGCAAAGACAGCCAAGTGCTGTCATGAAATAGTTAAGACTATGTTTCATTTTACTCTTCGAAATAAAAAGATACTAAAGCTTAGCTGATATGTTAATAATTTGCATGGACTCTTGAGCAAGTAGGCAAGATAATGAGGCCTTTATTTATATAACGTTTAGCCAAGAGAATAGCCATGCAAATTTCAAAAGATAAAATAGTCACCTTTCATTACCGTCTACAAGATGAAAACGGAGTTGAAATCGAATCATCACATGGTGGTGACCCTATGGCTTACTTGCATGGTCATGGCAATATCATTAGTGGTTTGGAAAAAGGCATGGAAGGCAAAAATGCTGAAGATATTTTTTCGATAACTGTTGAGGCTAAAGATGCTTATGGTGAGCGTAATGAAGATTCTAAACAGAGAGTTCCGCTCAAGCATTTAAGTGGAGACAAAAAATCTAAAGCTAAATTGAAACCTGGAATGGTTGTGACGATTAATACTGAAGAGGGCGCTAAGCAAGTCATCGTGATCAAAGCAGGTAAATTTAATGTGGATGTGGATACCAATCATCCTTTAGCAGGAAAAATTCTAACGTTTGATGTTGATGTGCAAGGTGTTCGCGATGCATCAAACGAAGAAATTTCACATGGCCATGCTCATGGGGTAGGTGGGCATCATCACTAATTATTAGCATTAACAAGTGCTAATGTTCCGTCAATGGCTCTTTATAGTAAAAACAAGTAACGTGTGAGTTTTTAAATTATCGACAACAAGCACTTAGGAAATATGCAACATGAAAAAAACACTTATCGCCTTATTGGTCGCAGGCGCTGCCTCTTATAGCTTTGCGGCAGAACCTATTAAGTCGCTTGAAACTGAGGAACAAAAAGTAAGCTATAGTTTTGGCTTAGTGTTTGGTAAGCGTATGATCAATGATTTGCCGGATCTTGATGTCGATGTTTTTGTTCAGGGTTTGAAAGACTCTTTTCAGGGTAAGGCACCATTATTAACTGATGAACAAGTTGGTAAAATTCTCGAAGAATTTCAGCGAGATATGCAGCAGCAGCAAGTTGAAAAAGTTCAGGCTATTGGCGCTACCAATAAAAAATCAGGCACTGATTTTTTAGCTGAAAACAAAGACAAAGAAGGCGTTGTTACCTTGGAGAGTGGTCTTCAGTATAAAATTCTAACCGAAGGTAAGGGGGCTCAACCTGGCGCAAGCGATGTTGTTAGAGTTCATTACACAGGCTCATTGGTTAATGGTGAAGTGTTTGATAGCTCAGTTGAGCGTGGTGATCCGGTAACTTTTCCTGTTAATGGTGTCATTGCCGGTTGGACTGAAGCGCTTCAGTTAATGCCTAAAGGTTCAAAGTGGCAGTTATTTATACCTTCTGATTTAGCTTATGGCCCAAATGGTAATCGCTCAATTGGCCCGAATGAAACCTTATTGTTTGATGTTGAGCTAATTGAAATTGAAAAGAAAAAGTAATATCACTTTCAAATCGTCATAAAAGAGCCCGGTTGTAGCCGGGTTTTTTTATGGGTCAATTTCTTGGAATTCAAGTCGTTCTAACTCTGATACGGTAATTACTTGTCCCGTAATAGTGGTGAATGATCTTCCCTTGAGGTCTTTTTTATGGGCCTGATAATGGTCGCTGGAGCCGGTTTGAGGGTTAATTATTTTAATATCAAACACACGGCGCTCATCCTGCCAACTTAGAAACATCATAATGCTACCTGTGAGTAATGTGAGTGATAATATCGTGATCGCCGCAAATTTGGCATTTTTTAACGATGATTTATCTGGCACTGGTTCAACATTTATTGTTCGTATTGAGTGGCTACTCAGCGCTGTTTTATTCTTAAATCGAATGAATACAAATGCACCCGTAATAATAAGAGCGGTGATGAGTAATTTTGTTAGCATGAAAGTTCTCTGGTGCGATGAGGCATAATAATATGGATACTAACTTTATGCAGAGAAAAAAGGAATGAGTGAAGGTTGGATAAGAGTGTAAAAACTAAAAAGCCGCTGATAGGTCAACGGCTTAAAGAGAAGGGGGACAATAGCATGTTAAGCCAGCGTAGGGCTTAAATGTAATAGGCAGCCATTTCCAGCAAGAGTTAAGCGATAAGTAGCCTTTCCAGTATCACTTTCATTATTTTTGACTCTTTCAAGTACCCCTTTTTCTATTAAGAAATCCAGCATTTCAGTGCTTAATTCCTCAAAACGTGTCTTTGCAGCAATTTCTGCTTGAGTTGCTGCTTCTTTAAAAGAATACATCGCTTTTATGATTGCTGCTTCTTTATCGGAGAGTTCAGGAATAGGGCCAGAGTATGGTGGGTATTGGTTTTCTGGGACACGCCCGTAAATGGTCTCATATGATGCCTGAATGGCTTGAATATCTGCTACTTTATTATCTGTAAGTTGATAGGTGTGGAAAACACCTGATACTTTTGTTCGGTAGTCGACTTGAGCCAGGAATATTGGTAAACCGCAGTCTTTAGCGACGTGATAAAAACCTGTTTTCCATTTACTGACTTTTCCTCGTGTTCCTTCAGGTGTGAACAGAAAGAAAATGCGATCGCCTTTATGGCGCTCAACAAATTCTTTTATCAAATCAACCTGCCCTTTCCCTTTTGAAGATCGATCGATAGGAATGCCTCCCATCCACAGCATAATCGAACCTATAACAGGGATGCGGCACCAGCTTTCTTTGATTGAGAAATACATTTTTATATCAAGGACAATTGCCGCTGCCATTGCGTAGAATATATCCCAGTTGGATGTATGAGGCGCCGCGATTGTGATACCGGCTCCTTCAGGGGCTACCGGTGTGGTTTTCCAGCCAAAGACTTTAAACCAAATCGTGAAAACAAATTTGAGAACATATTTGAAAAATATGCCGTCGAAGATCGTTTTGTCGCGGATTTCTAATGCTTTTTTAGCCATAAAATTACAATACCATAAAATGTTGTAAGAAAGATTAGCAAGTAAGACCTGATTAATGCGGGGGAGTATAACATAAACTCATTATAAGCTTGAGTAGCTTTTTTATGGTAAATTGTTGCGCTATCTTTCTTGGTTGATTTTAATAAATAAGTTGATCATCTACTCTTCGTTATAGGAAGTTTGTATGTCAAAAGCAGTGATTGGTTTTGAGTTCGAAAAAGAAACAAAAAATAGTGTTCGTTTTAAAGAAGTGCCGGAGCCAGGCAAAGCACCTATTGTGGGCTCATTGTATGTGCAGAAGTGGTTTGCGGGTGATACTAAAGTACTAGAGATTACGATTGATAAGAAAGATTAAATTAGAGGCTTCTGCACGTAGCTATTTACGTAACAGGTCAGTCATTTAAGTATGCTTTTAGCTGTAATCCATTGTTTTAATATCAAAATAAACTGTGAATGATGGGGGCAAAATATTGCCGGATTGAGAGAGTATGTCTGTCCTGAAAAACTCTAAGTTAGATGTATTGGGGTGTATTTCACCGGTTAGATTTGTTTTATCACAGGTTTTCTAATCAAGGTTTGAAGGTCTGTGTTAATCCATCAGACGTTAAAACGACAATTTCATTCTGAAGGTCAGCTATTGAAATAATTGCTTTACTTGCTGCACCGCCATACGCTTTTCGGGGGCTTGCTTGCCATGAGGCGGTTTCAGTTCCTGACTTTATATTCCAGCGTTTTATTTTTCCTTGAAAGGTTCCCAGACTCAAATATGTTTCATCTTCTGAAAAAGTAGAAGCAGTATAGTTGGTGTAACGATTGGGCAAACTGAACTTTGTCTCTCCTGTTGTCGTGTCCCAAATTATAGAGTCTTCACGTTGAGCTGTCGTGAAAGCAAGTTTTCCTGAGGCTGATATGGCAATATTTTTGATTTGATTGGTGAGCGCCATAGAATAAACCAAAGCGCCTTTTTTTAAATCCCATATTTTGGCTGTTTTGTCATCGCTGCCGGTTATACCGGTTAAGCCGTCTTCGCTAAGGCCTGTGATACGTACTTCAGCTTGATGCTTGAAGTTATGTATTGAAAACCCTTTGTTCATATCAAAATAGCTGACACTTCCGTCTCGTAAACCCATTAATGCTTTGCTGCCATTTTTGTTCAAAGTAATGCTAATAATTCGGCTGGGAGCTTGCCAAAATTGTTTAGATTTACCTGACTCAGTACTCCATAGCACCATACTGTCTTCAACGGTGGTTACTGCACTTTTTCCGTCGCCTGAAATGGCAGCCGCTCTAATAGAGCTTAATTCACCAGCAGCATGATTCCATGCGAATAAGCGTTCATTTCGCTTTAAGTCCCATAAACTGCCTCCATGATGAACGGAGCCAATGACTGCCAACTCAGCATTCTGTGAAAGGTCTCCACTTAATAGGCCTTGTGTCGCAAGTTGGAATTGCTTTTCAGGGCCTTTCGAACAGGCAAACAATAGACAGGTGACAGATAGTAGGGCGAACAGTTTTAAGCGTTGCACATTTCATCCTTTATTGGACTTTATGTTTAGAAATGAGGTGTCAGCTTTTAGTATAGCGTGGTGTTTCAGAAACAGAAGGTCTTTTTGAAAGGAGAATAAGAGAAAATATGAGAGTAATAAAAAAGGAAGTAAATTGTCTTACTTCCTTGATAGCTCAACGACTATATTTCAGTCGCTGCTGTGATTATTCATTGCTATGCGGTTGTGTTTGCATGAACTTTATGAAGTGATTCAATTAAGCCATCTTCCAGTTCGAAACGATCTTCTAAAGTCTTACCAAGTACTTCCAGTTCTTCAATTAAACCTTCAATGCCATCATCTACTTTATGAATGTTATCGAATCTGTCATTAAAGCTTAAAGCGACTTCAGTTGATTCTTGAATAAGAGGGATTATCTTTTTGGCTAGCTCTATACCGCCGTCGTCATACTCCGCAGCTTCAGCAACCAATTGCTCATAAACTTCAAAATGTCCAACAGAGACGTAGTCTACAAGTACTTGGCAAAATGACTGGAACTTCTCAGCCTTGTTTTCTTGAGAGCTACCCGGGTTAACAGAAAGATCACATAAGCCAACAATTAATGATTGTCGCTCTAAAAGCCATTTGTCTATGAGATCACTTACGCCACCCCATCGCTCTGCTGCATTTTTGCAATTATCGAGCATTTTTTACCCCTTAACCTACTACTAAAGTTGAATCTTATAGAAAGCACTCTGTGAAATAAAAATCACAGGACTTAATGTTATTTTAATAATATCTGGATATGACTTGGTTTGTGCATATCAACAGTATTTCTAAAAACTAACGAATTTGCCGCAGACACGCAAGATCTTTTTTTATTTTACACAATCGAAGCGCGTTTCCGAAGTAAAATAAACAGCGCGATCAAGCTCATGCCAGCGAAGGCCATCAAACTCCAGCCCGGTATTGAAATGTTGAATAAAGTCCACTGTACCTTCGCGCAATCTCCCGTGCCTCGCAATGACATTTCAATGACCTCAAGAATTGGAAAGACATCTAGCATGTAGTCGATACCAGGGCCGCAAGCGGGAACTTGTTCTTCAGGCAGGCTTTGCAGCCAGAGTTGGCGAATTGAAATGCTGGCGCCACCGATTGATATGAGGGTAAGTAATGCAGCGTATATTTTTTGTCCGATGTAAGCCGGGTTATGCAGTACTGCAGTCAATGCCAGAATGCCTATTCCGCCAAATACAAAACGTTGCATCATGCACATCGGACAGGGATTCATACTTTTAAATGGCTCTATAAAAATAGCGGTGATTAATAAAGTCACGCATCCTATTAATATCAATAAAAATAGCGATCTTGAGTTGGGTAGCGTCATGTTCGGTTCCGTAAATAATAGGATGAGTTATTATGGGGTTAGTATATTTTTAGTCAATGTAGTTCACTTGTTAAAGGTACTCATTTCAAGTAAACAGCATTCTTGAACAGACCTTCTGTGGAGTAAATAGTTTCGTCCGAGAATTAATGTGATGTAATGTATTAAAAGATTGATCTAAGTGTGCAGGATTACTTTTCGAGCCTATAATGATAAATTGGAATTTACAAAAATCTAAGAGGTTAAATGAATATTAAATTTTTATGGGTGCTTTGTTTATCTTTAGCATTTTTAGGAAATGCTTGGGCTGAAGAAGAGGAAGTTGGTGAAGAAGAGGTTGCTCAATCTGTTGCGCAGTACTATAACTTAGCGCCTGCTTTTGTTGCTAATTTTGGCAGTGGTGAAACTAAAAAGTTGAAGTTTGTTAAGGCTGAAATATCAGTTAGGTCATCTAGTTCAGATTCTATCAATGAGGTGATGAATCACGATGCTTTAGTCAGGCACCAAATTGTGATGTTGCTAAGTCGACAGTCAGAGGATGTTTTATCTAACCCTGCAGGGCAAGAAGCGATTAGGTTAGAGGCTTTGAGTTTAGTTCAGGCTGCATTAAAGACGGAGACTGGACGTGAGCAGATAACAGACCTGTTTTTTACAAGTTTTGTTGTTCAGCGATAGCTTCAGGGTTAAGTCTATAAGTGGGGACGCTATAAATACTTAAGCTAGTTTGCTTGTTGGTTTATGTAATTCACATATATCAATGCCGTCTTCCCAGCCGGCTTCCCAGGCTGCTTCAACTATCTCACCAGTATAAGGGCAGCGACTATTATCTACGCCCATCACTCCTGCCATATAACCTTGCTGGTAGGCTTTATTGAGTGAATCTATATCCCAGTATAAAGAAAAGTCTTTGGGCATTTGCCCCGCTCCTTTCGTTAAACTGCCTTTCACTTTTACAAGCAAGTCTTAAGGTACCTTAGTGAGGTACGATAACCTGCTTTAATAAAAATATATTCGGCTTTAAAAATGATATGGCCATGCCAATCACACAAAAAATTTTGCACTATTGCCTGCCCCTAGAGACAGAATTTATGGTTGTTTTCTACAAGATTAAGCTGGATGTTTCTCCAGTTTCTTAAAGCTTCCTACAAGCGTAAAAAACACCTTATTTTGTATCATTATGTTTAATTATTTTACAATAGTGCAATGTTAACTGCTCTGCCAGAGACAATTGTAACAAAATGTAACTAAATCATTATTTATGATCAAAGATAAACAAATTGAAATAATTGTTTTCAACAAGTGACAAATTATCACAGGGTGTTGAGAGCAACAAATAAGAAATGTCTAATAGTGAAGGGTTACTCATTTTTAATTTTTAATGAGGACTTTGTACACACAGAAAAGGCAAAAGTGTGCACAAAATGAACAAATTTCTTGAATTACTCTGCCTGATAATTTTGCATGAATTGCTCAAAAGGTAGTGGGTCTTGTAATTTAATTTTATTTGCTTCAGAAAATGATTGCTGAACTGAGCTTTCAAAATGATTAGATTTATTTGGAGTAACTTTTGTTAGCATAAATTTGTGTTTTTTTGACAATTCGCCTGTGAAGTCTAACCAGGATAATGATTCTTGTTTCATGGTTGAGAGTACCTGAGCAGAAGGGCTTAGTTCAGGTGACTGAATCTTAGTTAGTTGTTCTTTTAATGTGTTTTGATAACGTTGATCATCATTTGCGGTATCAAGTACTTTTGCTAGCGACGACATGCTGTCTAATAACTGCTCACCACACTTTTGCAGAGGAACTTCGCTGTTACCGCATTTGATTGTTAAGCCAGGCTTTCTACCCATATTAACGACTAAGTCGAAATTATCATCGAGTGTTTGGCATTCTTCATCATTAATGTAGTCTGAATCATTCAGCAAGCAATGCAATAAGAAAATGTCCATAAAGTCTACTTGCTGCGCTGAAATGCCTAAAGGCAGAAACGGGTTAAGGTCAAGACAGCGTACTTCTATATATTCGACACCTCTTTCGTTTAATGCATTTCGTGGTTTTTCATTTGGACTAGTGCTTCGTTTGGGGCGAATTGAGCTGTAGTATTCATTCTCAATCTGTAAAATATTCGTGTTGATTTGAATGAATTCGTTGTCTTTTTTTAGACCTATTTTTTCATATGCAGGGTAGGGAGTATGAATTGCTTTTCCCAGAGTGTGGGTGAAGTTATTTAAGGTATTAAAACAAATGGCCAAGGATGACTGAGCGTTGTTGTGGTAGCCTAAATCTCCCATACGTAGTGAGGTCGCATAAGGCTTGTAATAAGTACCTTGTTCGTCAAATGCCTCTAATGTGTGTTTTTTGTCGCCCAGAAAACTGGCATCTAATGCCGGTGATGCGCCAAATAAGTACATCAGTAACCATGAATATCGTCGGAAGTTACGGATTAATGCAAAATACTGTTCTGATTTGAAATCTTGAAGAGATTGCTCAGTTTGCTGGTTTTCATCCCGTTTTATATTTTGCAGCGCTTTCCAGAAATTATCATGAATAGAAAAATTATAATGAAGCCCAGCAATACTTTGCATGATTCGACCATAACGTACACCTAAACCCTGGCGGTAAACATATTTAAGCTGACCAAGGTTTGAGTCACCATATTCTGCAATACGGATACTTTCGTCACCATCAATTCGGCATGGCATGCTGCCAGCCCAAAGTACTTCGTTACCAATGTTGTTGGCGACGTGCTGGTGCGTTTTTTCTAGAGTGTCGAGTAAAGCTTCTCGAGAGCCTTCAACCGGTGTAATAAGCTCTAACAAGGCTTCTGAATAATCGGTGGTGATAGAAGGGTGGGTGAGGGGGTGACCTAATGCTTCAGGGTGGTTTGATTGTGAAATATCATGGTTTTCATCGGCTCGTAGCCCCTCTTTCTCTATTCCTCTAGCGACAGGCACACCTTGATTGCTAACATAAGCTTCAAGTATGACTAATTTTTTTGAGAAATCAGACGATGAATCTTGAGTTGAAAGTGTCTGTGCTGTCATTTTAGTGCCCTGTCTGTAAGCCATTCTGGCTGAGTCGTGATTATAGCGATTATTTCAATGGATATAAGCTATTAAGCCGGGATCATTACTGTCATAAAGTGAAAAACTTCTTTTCGTGTATCGAACACTGGCTTTTATTTGAGCGTTTTAGACGACTCAGGCCCTTGAATGACTAAGTTGTTGAGTCAATTAAAGGGCGTGAAAAGCTCTCTGGTTATATAGTTTATGTCATAGCTACTTTCTTGCTTTATCAAAGGCATTTGCCAAGGCGCCTGCCATTATTGAATTGGAGGGCGATTCACTTCGTGCAGGGGCTGACTTTTTATAGCGATTTTGTTGGGGTTTTTCTGATTTGCTGCTGTCAGTTTTACTGCTATTTGTCCCACTAGCCTGTGTTTCATCAGACATCTTCATACTGAGTGCAATCCGCTTTCGTTGTATTTCTACCTCAATTACTTTTACCTTCACAATGTCGCCAGTTTTCACGACTTCACGAGGGTCTTTGACAAACTTGTCTGCAAGCGCAGAGATATGTACTAAGCCATCTTGATGAACGCCAATGTCCACGAATGCACCAAAATGTGTGACGTTGGTGATTGCACCTTCTAGTATCATTCCCGGTTTAAGATCTGACATTTTTTCTACGCCTTCTTTGAATTCAGCAAACTTAAATTCAGGGCGAGGATCACGCCCTGGTTTAGCAAGCTCGCCTAGAATATCTTGAACAGTAATGACTCCTGCACTTTCTGTGACAAAATCATTTGCAGAAAGTTGCTTTAATAGATTGGTATTACCCACTAATTGTTCAAGGGATAGTTGGCTTTTTTTCGCAATGGCGTTTACTGTTTTGTAAGATTCAGGGTGTACAGCTGAAGCATCCAAAGGGTTTTCTCCAGCTCGGATACGTAAGAAACCAGCGCATTGCTCAAAAGCTTTAGGACCAAGGCGTGGGACCTTCTTTAAAATTTCACGTTTCGTGAATCGACCATTTTGATCGCGAAAGTCAACAATATTATTGGCAATGGTTTGGTTCAGACCAGAAACTTTGGCAAGCAATGGTGCGGAGGCAGTGTTGACATCTACACCCACAGCGTTCACACAATCTTCAATAATAGCGGTTAAGCTACGATTTAATTGTACTTGGCTAACATCGTGTTGGTATTGACCTACGCCAATCGCTTTTGGTTCAATTTTAACGAGTTCAGCCAGAGGGTCCTGAAGTCTGCGGGCAATAGAAACTGCGCCACGAATGGTCACATCTAGGTCTGGAAATTCTTTAGAGGCTAGCTCTGATGCAGAATAAACAGATGCACCTGCTTCACTAACAGTAATGCGTGTCAGTTTCAGGTCAGGGTAGCGTTTCATTAAGTCTACTGCGAGTTTATCTGTTTCACGTGAAGCGGTGCCGTTACCTATGCTTAGTAATTTTACTTGGTGTTTTTTGCAAAGCTTGGCGATGGTTTCGATAGATTCGTCCCATTGGTTTCTGGGTGCATGAGGGTAAATAGTTGCGTGATCTACATGTTTTCCTGTGTCATCGATGACGGCGAGCTTAACGCCTGTACGTAAGCCTGGGTCTAAACCGAGAGTGGCTTTTGCCCCTGCGGGTGCAGCGAGTAATAAGTCTTTCATATTGTCGCCAAAGACATTAATCGCGACTTTTTCAGCTTGTTCTCTTAGGCGGCTAAGCAGGTCTGTTTCAATATGAAGGTTCAACTTAACGCGCCAGGTCCAGCGAATCACCTCTTTTAACCACGTGTCGGCTGCTCTGCTTTTATCTTGAATACCAAAGTGAGCGGCGACCTTGCTTTCGAATGGGTGACTGCTTGCTCTGTCGGATGGGTCGTAATTTGCCGCGACAATACTTATATTCAGTACGCCTTCATTGCGGCCTCGGAAAAGTGCAAGAGCGCGATGTGAGGGAACTTTTTTAATATCTTCCTGATAATCGAAATAATCACGGAACTTTTCACCACGACTCTTTTCAGCTTCAATTACTTGGCTTTGCAATAAGCCTTGCTCCCACATCTCAGTTTTTAATTGTCGTAATAGAGCTGCATCTTCGCTAAACTTCTCCATTAAAATGTACTTAGCACCATTAAGCGCACTTTGGATGTCTTCAATATTTTTTTCTGGATTGATAAACGTTTGTGCGCGGGTTTCAGGGTCAAGGTCGGGTTGTTCAAATAGCTCGAGAGCCAAAGGTTCAAGGCCTGCTTCAATGGCTATTTGTCCTTTAGTGCGTCGTTTCGTTTTGTAGGGAAGGTATAAATCTTCCAACTCGCCTTTGGTACTGGCAGCACGGAACTGTTTCTCTAGTGAGTCGTTGAGCTTTCCTTGTTCATCAACACTGCTCAAGATAATAATACGACGGGCTTCTAACTCTCTAAGGTAGCGTAAACGTTCTTCCAGTGTTCGTAATTGAGCATCATCTAGTGAACCAGTCACTTCTTTTCGATAACGGGCGATAAAAGGAATGGTAGAGCCTTCATCAATCAATTCAACAGTCGCATTAACCTGTTGAGTTTTGACTTGAAGTTCTTGTGCTATTTTTTGAATGATCTGATCTGTAGCATTTTTTGTCTTGAAGGTGTCCATGAAGTACCTGAAAATCCATAAGAGAGCGAATAGAAACCCTAATAATGGAGGCAGGCAAAAAAAATTAAACCCCTAGCTTAAAGTACTTTTACTGATCCATGCATGTTAATACTAATGCCCAAAACTCTGAGAAATCATTCACGACCACTTCTGGTTTGTCGGGGTAACGTTCATTACCCGGGAAGATTTTTTGAAGCCAAGCTTGATCCCACTGTGCGCCATTAAAAAATACCGAAGTGACGCCTGCTGCATTCGCTGCAATAATGTCCGTTGTACTGTCACCAACATACCAAACGTCTTTTGTTGTAGCGCACCCTACGTGTTCACAGGCTTTAATCACCTGATCAGGGAATGGTTTTCTTTTTTCGGTGTCATCACCGCAAATATCAACATCAAATAGTGTTGCCCACCCGGTTTCCTCGACACGCTGCACTTCTTCAGAAAAGAACTCTCGATCACGATTGGTGATGATTCCAATTCTCAAGCCAATATTTCTCAATCCCATCAGCATACTTTTAACGTTTGGCTCAAAAGGCAATACTGTTCCGAAGTGGTTTCTGTAATGGTGGGTAAAGGTTCGGTGTGCAACTTGTTTAGCTTCCTGATCATCACCAAAAAGCACTTCAAAAATATCGGTTCTTGATATTTTTCGGTCAATTTTTACCCTAGGGTGTAATTCACGATAATGTCGAACATGGTTGACTAATTTAGCATCTTCGGGAGATTTACTTTGACCGGGGGTAATCAGCTTGTCGATCAATCCAAGTTGCTCAAATTCTGGAATCATGTCATCCACCGCGTGGTACATTGCGTCGAGTGTATCGACCAAGGTTGCGTGCCAGTCAAACAGAATAATTTTAGGTGGGGTGAGTTTGACAACGGCAGGGTGCCAGTCAGCTTCAATACGTTTTGGTGGCGGGTCTTTCGGCGGGTAAGCTGCAGGTCTTATTTTACTGACCAAATTATCAAAAACAGGTTGACCACGGCTTAAATAATCAAGTTGTAGCTGGTTTAAGGCCTCTATTAATTGCTCAAATGAGTCAACGACAAGCTGCGGGGCTTCAGGGTTTCGTTCTTTGTGGGCGATGATCCGGTCTATCCATCGTTCTTCCCAGTGAGCACCATTATAAAATACTCGTGTGACACCGGCATAGAGCGCCGTGACCATGTCTGTGTGACTATCCCCGACATACCAGACTGATTCATTGGCAGTTTTACCTAAATGTTCAATGGCTTGATGAATAACATCCGGTGAGGGTTTGTAGTCTTCTACATCGTCTGCGCAGACTGTGGTGTCAAAAATATCCTTCCAGCGGCCAGCATCAACAATCGAGAGTTCATGGTCTAAAAATTCACGGCTGCGATTCGTCGCAACACCAATTTTTATACCTAAGCGCTTTATGCTGGATAGATATTCAAAGACACCTTGTTGGTAAGGTTTTACTTCACCGTAATGAGAACGGTAACATTGGTTGTAAGCTTTATGAGCTGAGCGGCGAGCTTCAATATTTTCTGCAAAGATAGCGTTGAAAATTTCAGTGCGTGAAATGCGTCTCTCGGCAAGAATTTTGGGGTGTAAACGTCTGAATATACGAATATAACGAACCAGTTTGACATCTTCTTCGCTTTTACAGTGTTCCTCAGGGATTAGGTGAGAAACCAGATCGAGTTCTTCAAGCTGAGGCAGCATTTCTTCCATAGCAGAGTACATGGCATCCAAGGTGTCTACTAAGGTGCCGTGCCAGTCGAAAAGAATAATTTTTGGAGCGGCTAAATTTAGCTCTTTTACCGATAAGGTTTCGTCAGACATTATGAACCCCTTATTTATATACAGGTCTCTTAAAATATAGTCTGTTTTCTAGCAAATGTAGTGAGTATGTTTTTGCTGCCATTGATTGAGCTTGAGTTAAAAACACCAATTTAGCAAGAATCGGGTCGTCTTACTGTTGTTCACAAATCATAATTCTTTCAACCCATAATTGATGAAGGAAATACTGATGCACAGAGATGTTGAACCCGCAATTTTATACTTTGGTACGCCCGTGGTATTGGTGACGACTTTAAATGAAGATGGAACAGCAAATATTGCGCCGATATCGTCTATCTGGTGGCTATCTTGGAGTTGCATGATAGGTCTGGATGCATCCTCCAAAACAACAGAGAACTTGTTAAGGACTGGCGAGTGCGTGTTAAATTTACCTTCGGATCATCTAGTTGAGTCTGTAAATAGCATTGCGAAAACGACGGGGCGTAAAAAACTGCCTTTGCACAAGAAGTCTTTGGGGTATAAATATGAGAGTGATAAATTCTTGGCTTCGGGCTTAACTGAGCAGGGCTCTATAGCTGTTAAGCCTCCCCGTATAGAGGAATGCCCTGTGCAGCTTGAAGCGAAGTTAGCGAAAACCATTTCATTTGGCGAGAGTGATTCTAAAATGGCCGTTCCTTCTGTGGCATTTGAACTAAACATTGAGAAGGTGCACATTGAAGAGTCAATATTGAAAGACCCGAGCAAGTCATATGTTGATCCTGATAAATGGCATCCACTTATTATGAGTTTTAGAAAATTTTATAGTACTCGGGATTACATTCATGAGTCTAAACTGGCCGATGGTCCGGAAGCTCAATATGCTCCTTGGAAGCTGAAAGGGCTAAAAAGAAAGCTTACTGAATGGGTCCTGAAAAAAAATACCAAACGCTATAAAACGAAAATCCAAGTCAATGATCCGGTATAGTATTAGGTAAAAGTAAAGGTTTTGATCAAGTCTTTCAGTCTCAGAAGTAATTGATACAAGTCTACAGCAAACAGTAATTATTGAGGGTCATTGGACCCCTAATACCTGCTGAAAGTGTTAATATGCAAAAGGCCAAATTTCATTGGCCACAAGATGTAATGACTAGACTGTCTCAATTATTTTTAGGGTGTGTTTATGAGAGTGTGCGGAGTAGAAATAAAAGGTAATGATGCCGTTATTTGCTTACTGTCGATGAAGGATGAAATTTTTGATATTCCTGATTGCCGTGTTCGTAAAATTACCTTGGAAAAAGTGACTAGCAGGGAGTCATTGAAAGTTTTTCAATTTACTTTCGCAAAGCTAATGTCGGATTATAAAATTGATAAAGTGATTATCAGAGAACGCCCAACAAAAGGAAAATTTTCGGGTAGTGCTGTTGGATTTAAATTAGAAGCTGCGATTCAGTTGATCGACAACTTAGAAGTTGAATTAATTACACCCCTAGCGATTAAAGAGTATATAAAAAAGAACCCAATCTCTGTCGCATATGCTGATACGGGCTTAAAAAGTTTTCAGGAAAGTGCGTTTGCAACGGCCTATGCTTACCTCATGAATTCTTATTACGCTGAATGAGGTTTGGTACTAGCATTGATCACACTCTTCAGAGCTACTGTTACAAGCTATCAAGTTTCCGGAACTATCCAGATGAATTGAACAGCATTGCTCAAAAAGCTTTTTTAGTTCTTGACGGCTTTTCTGTACACGTGATTTCAATGTTGAGTAGCTTAGATTGTTCCTTTCGGCATAGTTTTTTTGAGACTCTCCGTTGAGCTCAATTGAACGCAATAAGTTCGAATGTTTATCTGGCAAACCTTGAATAAATGGTTCAATACATCTTGCTAATTCGTTTGTTTCATATGTTTCAAACCAGAGGTCTTCAGCTTTTAGTTCTCGCTGGCTTGCTTGATGCCGATAAAAATCAATGATGCTTCTATTTGCTATTTGAAATAACCATGGTTTTATTTTGTCTTCTGATGTTAAAGACGTTAAATTTTTGTGCGTTTTAATCAAGATGACCTGCAATAGGTCTTCGACATCTGATTCGTTTGATAATTTTGAGGATAAAAATCGTAACAAAGAGGTCCGATATTCTTGCCAGATGGTTTCAATATTCATAGAGACTCTCCTCGTCAAACTAATACCTTTGATGCATTAATGCTACCAGAAATAAAAGGCCACCTTCTCAATATCTTTGAAATGCTTCAATATGAGTGAGATGGCCGTTAGTCACCGTGTGGTCTTAATTACAGCAGTTACTTCCACCACATTGAGTACTTGAGTCCATTTCACAGTTATTACCTGATCCTAAATAGGTCTGGTCAGATAAATAAAAGTCTGTGAATACTTGCTCAAAGTCATCCGGTACTGATCGAGTGGGTAAATCTGACTCTAGAAGGGCTTTTTGCCATGCTTTCACTTTAGGGTGCCTGTCTAGAAAATCGAAGCATGTATGCTTTTGTATCATTGCAGACCGATGCAACAGCGGTAACCACGCAATATCGACATTCGATAATGTCTCTCCTTTAAAGAAAGGGCCTTGGTCAAGTGCTTGCTCTATTTTATCAAACGCTTTACTTAAATTGTTTGAGCGTTCATCCAGCATTTCTTTACTTGGGCTTCTCATGGTTGAGCACTGGGATAAGTAATTCTTGGCCGCTAAATAACTCCATGCACGATCTAGTGCTTTATGTTCAAAAGAAACATTGTTTTCTAGGGGGCTATAAGCCTCTTCAAGGTACTCAATAATTGCATCTGACTCGAACAAAGCGACGCCTGATTCAGTAATTAGGACAGGAACCTGGCCGTTTGGAGATATATCCAAAAACCACTGAGGCTTGTCTTTTAAACTGATGAACTCAATTTTATATGGAATCTTTTTCGTCTCAAGAAGAGCCGTTACACGTTGAACAAATGGGCAGATTTTAAAGCTGATTACTTTAATCATTAGTTTTCCTCTACAGTAAATTTATTGTCTCTGACTAATAAGACGATGAGATAATAAAAAAGACGAAAAATATTTCTTTTAAATTTGATTGGAAATTTTTGGTTCGACAAAGCAAATCGACGAGTCATATAGACTGATTCGATTGACGACCATACTTAATGGAAAGTTGAATCATCTGTGTATGTTTGGATATTCGACAAGAACAAACTACGCTTAGTAAGCAAAATAACTATTCTGAATTAATAATGATGCCAATGTCGGGGTACCAATAATGAAAACTATTACCATAGTTGTTCTGTCATTCTTTTTTTCTGCGTCTATTTTTGCACAAACTAATGTCGAAATTTATGGTGATAACACTTACCCACCTTATTCATTTAAAGAAAGTGGAAGAATGACGGGGATTTACACAATTATTTTAGAAAGTATTTTTGATAAAATGCCGGACTACAACGTTAAATTGATGGGGCTCCCATGGAAGCGCGGTTTGAGCAATGTTCAAAATGGCGAAATATTTGCGCTTTACCCACCTTATGAGCGCCAAAAAGAAAGGCCATACATGGATTATGATATGCCGATCCTTAATGAAGAACTGGTTCTTTTTTGTTCGATCGATATATTGCGTAAACCAAGACCCAACTGGCCTGAGGACTATTTTGGGTTAAGCATAGGTAATAACGCAGGTTTTGCTGCTGGTGGCGAAGCTTTTTGGACTGCTGTAAAGGCTGGGAATATAAGTGTACAAGAAGCAAAGGGAACACCTCAAAACCTTCTAAAGCTCATTGCTGGTAGGGTTGATTGTTATATGAATGACAAGCTTTCAATAAAGTGGGAGCTAAAGAAACTTGTAAATGAAGGCCGATATGATGGCGTTAGTTTGGCTCAAGGTGTCACTATTAGCGCTGAGCAAGGTTTTCTTGGGTTTGCCGCTGATGGATCACGATTTCCTTTCAAGAATGACTTTAAGAAACAGTATCTTGAGGTTCTAACAAAGATGAAAAAAAGTGGCGAAATTCAAAAGATCATAGATGAATTCATAAAATAGTTCTTACCTTGCACACTTTGTAGGAACCCTGCCTTCTAGGGGGATGCTTGTTCATTAAAAGGGTCGCTTTTGCCTGCTAGTAGCTTACTTCTTAAGGACCATAATCTTTTTAATGTCTTCGGCTTCCAGAGTTTCATGCTCTAAGATACCTTCAGCTAAGCGAACTAATTCTTCATGGTGCTCTTCCAGTAATTTATCCGTTATTTGTTCACTACGTTTAACCAGTTTTTCCACTTCTTCATCGATTAGTCTAGCGGTATAATCACTGAAGTCTTTGGCTTGTGCCATATCCATCCCCAAAAAAGGGTGTGCTTCATGTTGTGGGAAATTGACGGGGCCTAACTGTTCGCTCATACCCCATTGTGTGATCATTTGCCTTGCGAGGCGAGTACACTGTTTTAAATCATCCGCGGCCCCCGAACTTACTTGACCAAAAATTAACTTCTCTGCACAGCGTCCGCCCAATAATATGTGTAAGCGTTCTTCTAGATAGTCCTGAACATAATTGACACGATCTTCTGAAGGTAAGGTTTCGGTCATACCTAAAGAGCGGCCTCGAGGTATAATCGTAATTTTACTTAAAGGGTCAGAATTGGGAGAAAGTATCGCCGTGAGCGCGTGGCCAGCTTCATGATAGGCGATACGTTTTTTGTCCGTTTCATTTAAAATTTCTTGTCCGACAGAGCCTAAAATTATTTTATCGTGAGCGTATTCGAAATCATTGTGATCAATTGAGTCTTTGTTAAAACGAGCTGCATGAAGAGCGGCTTCGTTTACAAGATTTTCAAGGTCTGCACCTGAAAAACCAATCGTTCTGGCTGCGTAATATTCAATGTCTACATCAGGTGACATCGGCTTCTTTCGGGTGTGGACGTCAAGTATTTGTATTCTGGCTTTCTTCTGGGGTAATTCCAGTGTGACCTTGCGGTCGAAACGGCCCGGTCGCATTAGTGCGGGGTCTAATACGTCAGGACGATTGGTTGCCGCTAAAACGACGACAGGATCATCTGTTGCAAAGCCATCCATTTCAGCCAATATCTGATTAAGAGTTTGTTCTCGTTCGTCATTACCGCCCCCCATGCCTGTACCGCGAACACGACCAACAGAATCAATTTCATCAATAAAAATGAGTGCCGGGGCTTTTTCTCTCGCTTCTGAAAACATGCTCCGAACACGTGATGCGCCGACACCCACAAACATTTCAATAAATTCGGAACCGCTAATACTGAAAAATGGTACGCCTGCCTCGGCTGCTGTTGCTTTAGCCAGCAAGGTTTTTCCTGTACCTGGAGGCCCCATCATCAGAATGCCTCTAGGTAGCTTGGCGCCTAATTTTCGAAATTTTTCCGGTTTGGTTAAGTACTCAATCACTTCACGAAGGTCTGTTTTGGCTGACTCTAACCCGGCCACTTCATCAAAACCTATATGAACGTTAATTTTCTCATATAATTTTGCTTTGGATTTTGAGAAACCAAACATCCCACCACCACTACCGCCCATACGTGATTGCAGGGCTCGATTGCTATAAGCAAAAAAACCAAAAATCAGTATCCAGGGCATGATGCCTAGAACAAGACTTAACCAGATAGGGGTATCAGTAGATTTTGCAGTGATTTTAACATGGTGTTGTTCAAGGAGCGGCATAAGGCCAAGGTCATCAATATCAGGAAGCATGCTGTTAAATCTTTGATTTTTGCCTTGTGCTGTTGTCCCGGTCCTTAGACCCGAGACTTCTTTTCCCTTAATGGTGATTGCGCTAACTGTATCTAGGGCTACCATCGTTTTAAATTCGGTGTAGGAAATATTTTCGACTGTTTTATTCGTGTCTTGGATAACACTGTAGTAAACAAAAAAAGTGATGAATGTGAATAAAATAGGGCGCCAGTCAAACATTGGATGAGGGAGAGGTGGTTGGTCTTTTGGCGTTTTATGGGGGGTGAATTCCGTTTTCTTTGGTTCAGACACTGAATGGGCCTCAAGTAAGTTAAGTCATCGTTTAATACTAAGTTCTTTACGATGAACTGTCATTATGAATTATTAGCAGTAGGTTGCATTGAATTGCTAAACGCTTCATCAAATAAAGACTAGGTTTTACTGGCAAGCAAGCTCAGACCATGAAAAAATTAACATCCAGAAGTTTGACGAGAATATTTTAGTGGGCCTAAACCGATTAAATCCTAAACAACGTGAAGCCGTAGACTACGTTGGTGGCCCTTTGCTTGTATTGGCTGGGGCTGGGAGCGGAAAGACAAGTGTGATCACCCGAAAGATTGCTTATCTAATTCAAACCTGCGGCCTAAAAGGTAAGCATATTGCCGCGCTGACCTTTACGAACAAAGCTTCGCGTGAAATGAAAGAGCGAGCCAGTAAATTAGTCTCAGGGCCAGACGGACGTGGGTTAACCGTGTCTACCTTTCATAATTTAGGTTTAAATATTATTCGGAGTGAGCACAAAGCGTTAGGTTATAAGCCCGGTTTTTCAATTTTTGATGGTGAAGATGCGAAAGCACTCATTAGAGATCTGATGATGAAGGAGGGAGATGAAAATACTGATAGTCTCAACTACTTCCAAATGGAAATTTCTAACTGGAAAAACGCCATGCTCTCGCCTGAACAGGCGATTCAACAAGCCAAAACACCGGATGACTTGGTATTGGCCAATGTCTATAGCGTTTATGATCGCTACCTAAAAGCATACAACGCTCTAGATTTTGATGATTTGATTTTAAAACCTGTTCAATTATTTCGTGACCACCCAGACATTTTATCAAAGTGGCGGCAGAAAATTCGTTACTTGTTGGTGGATGAATATCAAGACACGAATATGGCGCAGTATGAGCTGGTAAAACAAATAGTGGGTGATCGTGGTGCTTTAACTGTGGTGGGGGATGATGATCAATCTATCTATTCCTGGCGAGGAGCCCGACCTGAGAACCTTGCAAAGCTTGAAGTTGATTTTCCAACTCTGAAATTGATTAAGTTAGAGCAAAATTATCGTTCAACCAGTTTGATATTAAGATCTGCAAATAAATTGATTGCTAACAATCCTCACATGTTCGATAAGGCGCTATGGAGTGAGTTAGCTGCAGGTGAACGAATTCGTGTGGTGCGTTGCCGACATGAGGACGCTGAATCAGAACAGATAGCGGCTGAGATTCTGGATCTGAAACTCAAGAAAAACATTCCTTTTAAAGATTTTGCAGTTTTGTATCGAGGTAATCATCAATCACGTTTGCTTGAAATTAAACTGAATGCTTTTCAGGTGCCTTACCGTTTGTCTGGAGGGACATCTTTTTTTGCGAAGAATGAAATCAAAGATGCGATGGCTTACTTACGACTCATTGCAAACCCAGATGATGATGCGGCCTTTTTACGTGTAGTGAATGTACCAAGGCGGGAAATTGGCCCATCAACGCTAGAAAAACTAGGTAATTATTCAACAGAACGCCAAATTAGCTTATGCAAAGCCGTAGGTGAAGTGGGGTTGGAACAGACCCTAACAGGTAAACCTTTGGATAGAGTACGACGGTTCAGCGATTGGCTGAGTCGCACCACTGAACGTTGTTATCAAGAGGACCCTATTTCGGTCATTAAACAGTTGTTCACAGATATAGAATATGATCAGTGGCTTTACCAGAATGCTAATACGCCCAAGCAAGCTGAACGGCGAATGGAAAACGTTTGGTATTTAGTCGACTCGCTTAAGAATATGCTGGAAAAAGATAAAGGTACTGCCGACGAAATTGGAATAGATGAAGCCGTTTCAAAGCTAATATTACGGGATATGCTTGAGCAGCAAGAAGAGGATGACGATAGCGACAAGGTTCACTTGCTAACACTGCATGCTTCAAAAGGCCTAGAGTTTCCCCATGTGTTTATTATGGGTTTGGAAGAAGAAATACTGCCTCACCGAAATAGCATCGAAGAAGATAATATCGAAGAAGAACGACGTTTAATGTATGTGGGAATTACTCGAGCAAAACAGACTCTGGCATTAACTTATTCTGCGATGCGTAAACAGTATGGTGAAAAATATGAAACCATTCCCAGCCGCTTTTTAGATGAACTACCTGACGATGACCTGCAGTGGGAAGGTGGTGATCAGCAGGATAAACAACGTGCGCAGGAAAAAGGTAAAAATACCATGGCTGCATTGTTGAATGACCTTAAATAAAGTTTAAAACCATGAATCTGTTTCGTGTCGGTCGATGTTCGATAGGGGAATAGTAATAAAAGGAAGGCCAAGCGCATCAGTTTTTACGATAGCTTGTAATACCTTACTTCGGTTCTCGGTACCTGTTTTACCTACGTAATAATACATCTCTGAGATACCATGGAACTTTTCTAAGGTCAGGATGTTGAGTTTTGTTGACTCATCAACGCCCGGTACGTACCCAAAAGGTATTGAAATACCAAAGCTATCAATGTCAGTACCTAATGAGGTATAGAAAACAGTAATCACACTCTCAGACTTGGCTTGCGAATCAACTACGTTTGCTCCGAACCTTCTGGAAAGTTCTATAGATAGTCGGTGATCTGCATAGCTCTTAAGCGTGGAATCACTCAAAAAATAAGAATTAATAAATACTTTTTTATCCCTCAACTCGTCTAAGTGAGTATCTGTTAAACCTGAAATTAAATCATCAATGCTATGAGTTACCAAACGCTGAGATGTTGAGCCATTTAATGAATCCTGAAGGTCGCGTGTTGAGCAAGCGCTTAATAAAAAACAGGATAATAGTAATAAGGATAAGGTTATACGAATCATTGTAGCTACTCTAAAAATTCAGAAGTTATTGCCCAACAATATAGGAAGATATTAAGCAAGGCTACTATCTTTGATCCTGTCGAATAAAAAACGCTTTTGTCCGAAATAACATCAAGACATTCCCCCTTTGAATTTTGAATATTTGCGTTAATCCATTACCCATTATTCGTAAAAGCCTAAATTATAGACTATATAAGGTATACAGATAATATCAGTAATTTTTACAAAATTGTTTGGGAACCGTTGGTCATCTTCTGTCGAAGGGCTGTCGGTGAAATATTGCTGATTTTTACAACCAAATTGAGATAAATATTGTTTTAAGAGGAAATGGACGATGTCGAAAACCATACTTGTTGTTGATGACTCTGCTTCTGTTCGAAGTGTTGTGGGAAACGCGCTGAGAGAAGAGGGCTACACAGTGATTGAGGCTTGTGACGGTAAAGATGCACTTAGTAAATTAACGGGGCAGAAAATCCACCTTGTTGTGACCGATGTCAATATGCCAAATATGAATGGTATTACGCTCGTAAAAGAAATTAAGAAACTTCCCGATTATAAATTTACACCAATCTGTATGCTGACCACTGAGTCAGGACGGGCTGCGATGGATGAAGGTAAAGCTGCTGGTGCAAAGGCGTGGATGGTGAAACCGTTTCAACCCCCTAAACTTCTTCAGGTGATCTCCAAGTTAGTTCCATAGCGATAACTTATAGCCATTATAGTAAAGGAGAAGATTATGGCACTTAAGGTAGAGAAAATTAGTAATGATCAAGCAGAATTTTGTAGTTTAACGATTGATGAAGATATGACTATCTACACAGTTAATGATCTTAAAAATGAGATTTCTAAAGTACTCGAAAATCACAATCGATTTGAACTTAATTTGGCGGCTGTTGAAGAAATAGACTCAGCTGGGATTCAACTATTGCTTGGACTTAGTCGTGAATTAATGCGGCAAAAAAAGGAGCTGACTTTGTCAACTGTTAATGGGTCGGTCAATAACTTGATACAAAGCTATGGCCTAGTGAAACGATTTAATGTTGGAGGTGTTATATGAGTGATGACAGCCTACAAATATTCGCAGATGAAGCAGAAGACTTATTGAGCGTCGCAGAACAAGCACTGCTTAATTTGGATGACCTTGATAATGGGGCCGATACACTTGATTGTGTTAATGATCTTTTTAGAACCTTTCATACTATTAAAGGTGGCGCTGGGCTTTTTGGCTTAGATGCTGTCGTCGATTTTACCCATATTGTAGAGAGTGTTCTGGTTAAAGTGAGAGAGGGTGGTCTTGATGTTGACGTGGAAATGGTTTCACTTTTTTTGTCTAGCCGTGACCACCTTGAAAAGCTTGTAGAAAATGCTCTGAGTGATGCAGAAGGTTTAGGTGACGAACTCAAAAATAAGAATGATACTTTAGCGGAGAAGCTAAGTGCATATTTGGGTGTGTCATCAGAAGATATCAGTTCAGCCAGAGCGAGTATTGTTACCGGAGAGTTAGAGCTAGTTGACGATGATAGTAATGTTGATGGTGTCGAGAATGAAAATTGGCATATTTCATTAAGGTTTGGCCCGAATGTGTTACGAAATGGCATGGACCCCGCATCATTTATTAAATATCTCAATAAAATTGGTGAAATAAAAAATATTACCATTATTGAGGACGCGATACCTTTATGGACAGAATTTGATCCGGAGAGTTGTTATCTAGGGTTTGAAATTGATCTGATTGCACCTGATACAGATAAAGAAACAATCGAAGATGTGTTCGAGTTTGTGCAGGACGAGTGCAGAATCAGTATATTGCCGCCTCATAGTCATATTGATGCCTACATTAAAATGATTGAAGACCTTCCAGAAGAAGAGCTGCGCATTGGTGATATTTTAGTTGCTTGTGGAGCTCTTACTGAGAGAGAAAAAGATGATGTTCTGTCAACACAGGATAAAATGAGTGATGCAATGACCGCTGACGGAGCGAGCCAGAGAGTGCCTCCGCTAGGAAAGATTGCTGTTGAAAATCATGTCGTTGAGCAGAAAGTCGTTGATGCAGCAATCAAAAAACAAAGTGACCTGAAAAAGCAGCAAGTAAATACCCAGCAAACTATTCGTGTAAATGCCCTCAAGTTGGAAAATCTCGTTAATTTAGTGGGAGAGCTGGTTATTGGTTCTGCTAATTCTGAGCTTAATGCACGCCGGTTGGGTGATGCAGATTTGAATGAAGCGATGGAAAACCTATTGCGCCTTGTGGAAGAGGTGCGTGATACAGCTTTAGGGCTTCGTATGGTTCAGATTGGTGAGACGTTTAACCGTTATAAGCGTGTCGTACGAGAAGTTAGCCATGACACGGGGAAAGACATTGAACTGCGCATCAGTGGTGCAGAAACAGAGCTCGATAAAACCTTGATTGAGAAAATCGGCGACCCTCTCATGCATTTAGTGCGAAATGCGGTTGATCACGGTATTGAGTCTCCAGAAAAAAGAATGGCAGCTGGTAAACCCGCAAAAGGCGTGGTCAATCTAGATGCATTTCACGACTCCGGAAGTGTCATTATTCAGATCAGAGATGACGGTGGAGGGCTTTCTAAAGAAAAAATTCTGAACAAAGCTATAGAGAAAGGTTTAATTCAGGAAAACCAACAATTAAGTGACCAGGAAATATATCGACTCATTTTTGAGGCTGGTTTCTCTACTGCTGAAACAGTGAGCAACCTCTCCGGGAGAGGTGTTGGTATGGATGTTGTCCGCAAAAATATCGAATCGCTACGTGGTCAGGTTGAAATTGACAGCGAAGAAGGTCAAGGAACGAAGATGTCTATTAGGCTCCCTCTAACGCTGGCTATCATTGATGGTTTCCAAGTTAGAGTCGGGAGTTCTCAGTATATAGTGCCGCTTGATATGGTAGATGAATGCATCGAACTTAATGACTCGCTTCGAGGCAAGGATGAAGAAGCTAATTACGTTAACCTGCGTGGTGAAATCCTTCCTTTTATGCATTTGAGTGAAATGTTTGAAGTAAAGAGCAGTGCGACCGAAAAAGAAGAAGATGAAGGTGTGGAGACAGATGATAAACATCGCGACAATATCGTCGTGGTACAGTTTGCAGGTAAAAAAGCAGGGTTTGTTGTTGATGAGCTGCTGGGCGAGCATCAAACCGTTATTAAACCCTTGGGTAAAGTCTTTAAGAATTTGAAGGGAATTAGTGGCACAACGATTTTAGGGAGCGGCGAGGTTGCAATGATTATTGATATCCCAGAAATGGTGAGTCGGGTGATCAATGCAAGTCAGGAACAATTTGGATCATCAAAATCGATTCATTAGGTCATTTAATCGATAGTTAAAGCCAGAGCGGTAAATGGAGGGTGTGATGCAGCAGGCAGAAAATACAACTGATAGTGATGAGCTTGGTTCAGATGAAACGGATCAATATCTTACTTTTATGCTGGGCGGGAAGGTCTATGGACTTGAGATCCTCAATATTAAAGAGATCATCGAATATGGCGAAATAACTGAAGTGCCCATGACCCCTGATTTTATTTCAGGGGTGATTAACCTTCGTGGCAATGTGGTGCCGGTTATAGAGTTAAGTCAGCGTTTTTCGGGTCAATCTACTGAGCATACAAAGCGAACCAGTATCATTATTCTTGAAGTAAAGAATGATGATTTAAGGATTGAGATTGGTGTAACTGTCGATATGGTTAATGAGGTGCTAGATATTCACCCCAAAGAAGTCGAACCGGCCCCGTCGCTGGGGAATCAGATTCAGACTACTTTTATACGGGGGATGGCAAAGGTTGATGGCAAGCTTCTCATATTACTGGATATTGAAAATGTTTTATCGGTTGACGAGCTTTCGCAGGTAGGCAGTATTCAGTCAGCCAGTTAATAAATAGTCGAATGTTAATACAGCGATATTGATGAACTAAAAATAAAAGCGCTGTTATGAATTATGGAGAGTATGGATGTATAAAAATATTACTTTAAAAAACAAATTAATCGGATTGATTGTTCTGATAATTCTGGGGTTTATTGTTATTTCTATGGTTTATATGAAGTCTGTTAATGTTCGTGAACATGCCAAAGCTGAGTTTGAGAAGGTACTTAAATATGGTGAGCATATTGATAAAATATCAATACAAATGCTACAGGCCAGACGCAGTGAAAAAGATTTTATTCTGAGAAGCAAAGAAAAATATATAGAGAAACATAGCAATGTCATTACCCAACTTCTTGAGACTGTTCATGATACAGAAAATTATCTTATGGATGACTCAGAGAAAGAGCATATTATTACCTTGGTCGGACAAGTAGAGGCTTACCAAAAAGGCTTCTTATCATTGGTAAATAATATGAGAGAGTCTGGTCTAACACCTAAAACAGGTTTTCGTGGGTCATTAAGAAAGTCTGTACATGATGTTGAAGAATTGGTTAAAAACGCAGATGCCTTAAAGCTTACCGTTTCTATGTTAATGATGCGCAGACATGAGAAGGATTTCCTTGCTAGAAAAGATGAAAAATACGTTGGAAAAATGGCAACACGCAATGAGGAATTCAATGCACTATTAAATGACCAGGGTATGACTGAACAACAACGCCAAACAATAAAACTGGGAATGGAGGCCTATCAGTCAGGCTTTGCAAGTTTAGTGACAAATATGATTAAGGCCGTTGATATTCAGGCATTGTTTCGAAAAGATGTGCATGCAATGGAGGATACACTTGCTGAAATGCGAGCAGTACTTCCTGATGTTTTAGCTGAAAATAAGAAACATTTTGAGAGTGAAGCCGCTACAGCCAATAAATTGTTCGTCTCTTCATTAGTGACGATTGCGGTTTTGGTGGCGTTGGTCTTGTTATATTTATTACGAAATATTTTACGACAATTAGGGGCTGATCCATCACAAGTTCAAGAAGTTGCCGAGCAAATTTCAACAGGAGACCTAACTGCTGATTTAACTCAAGGGAGTATGAGTGGACATATTGGTGTCTATGGCGCCATGATTAATATGCAGCAAAAACTGATTGAGGTTGTACAGCAGATTCAAGAAAATTCAGAACAAATTTCTTCGGCGTCTGCTCAGGTGAGTAGTACTGCCAATGCTCTAAGTGAAGCTGCTAGTGAGCAGGCCGCCAGTGTTGAAGAAACCAGTTCCTCAATGGAGGAAATGGGGGCTTCAATTAACCAGAACAGCGAAAATGCTCAAACGACAGACAAAATTGCCAGTGAATCGGCCACCGCTGCAGCTGATGGTGGTGAAGCGGTGATTGGAACGGTGAAGGCAATGAATCAGATTGCTGAGAAAATTTCTATTATTGAAGATATTGCTTACCAAACCAATATGCTGGCACTCAATGCGGCGATTGAAGCCGCTAGGGCTGGAGAACACGGTAAAGGGTTTGCGGTCGTCGCAGCCGAAGTTAGAAAGTTGGCTGAACGTAGTCAGGTGGCGGCGTCTGAGATCAGTAGCTTAACAGGTGACAGTGTGAAGGTTGCAGAGGAAGCGGGAATGCTACTCGACAAAATGGTGCCGGATATTACTCAAACAGCAGAGCTGGTACAAGAAATTACAGCAGCCTCGGAAGAACAGTCTGCGGGGGTAGGACAAATCAGTAGTGCAATGCAACAACTTGATAAAGTGACTCAACAGAATGCAGCTGGCTCTGAAGAGTTAGCCTCAACGGCTGAAGAGATGCAAGCGCAATCAATAAACTTACAGCAAGCCGTTTCATTTTTTAGTTTATCTTTAAGAAGAGGGTAGAGAGACTTAACTTTTCGCTTAAATCGATATTACCCCATAGATTTCTGAGGGAGTAGGTTAGAAGGAGCTATTGTTGATAAGCTCAAGCGTTTTTAAGTGTTGGGTGGTTACTATATAGATATAGAGCCCTAAAAATAGAGGTGGCATCTCATGAAATTATTTTCTGATAGAAACGTGAGTTTCAAATTACTTTTACCTGTCATCTCTCTTATGGTAATTGTTTCTCTTCTTTTGGCTTTTACAATACCTAAACTGAGTAATGAAAATGCCCAGAAGAATGCGGTTGTTTCAGCCACACAAACGGTTAATCAGTTTAAGGTAATTCGTGGTTACTATACAAAAAATGTCGTAAAAAAAGTGCTGGCAGGCTCCTCATTAAAACCTTCCTTTAATCATGTTGGCGACAAAAATACCATTCCATTGCCTGCAACTTTTATTCATGACTTAAGTGATCTGTTGAAGAAGAACGGTACAGACCTACGTCTATACAGTGACTTTCCATTTCCAAACCGCAAGGCGAGGCAGTTGGATGCTTTTGGCAAGAATGCCTGGAACTACCTTACAAAAAATCCAGATGGTAAATTTGTTGAAACTGGAGAAATGAATGGCAAGCAGGTGGTACGCGTCGCCATTCCAGACATCATGGTTGCTCAGGGTTGTGTTAATTGCCATAACTCAAGAGCGGATACGCCAAAAAATGATTGGAAACTAGGGGATGTGCGTGGCGTGTTGGAAATTGTTGTTGATATTGATGGCGCGGTGGCACAAAGCCTTTTAATAAGCCAAATTATTGTTGGCATCTTTATTTGTGCATTAATCATTATCTGTATTGTTATTTATATCAGTGTTCGCCGGAATGTGAATCGCCGGCTTGATGTCGCTCGGGAAGCTCTAACGGCTATTTCCATAGGGAACTTACAAAGAACTATTAGTATTGGTGCCAATGACGAGTTTGGTGAACTTGATAAAACGATGATTAATATGCAACGTAAATTGATAGAGGTAGTAGAGCAGATTCAAGGTAACTCGAACCAAATTTCTTCAGCCGCTGCTCAAGTCAGTGAAACGGCAAATTCATTGAGCGGAGGGGCTAGTGAGCAGGCCGCCAGTGTCGAACAGACAAGTGCCTCAATCGAACAGATGGGCGCATCAGTTAGCCAAAATAGTGAAAATGCGCAAACCACAGACAAGATTGCCAGTGAGTCGGCCACAGCTGCTGCAGATGGCGGTGAAGCGGTGAGTGGAACCGTTAAAGCGATGACACAGATTGCAGAAAAAATCTCCATTATTGAAGATATTGCTTACCAAACTAATATGCTGGCACTCAATGCAGCGATTGAGGCGGCTCGAGCCGGAGAACACGGTAAAGGGTTTGCAGTCGTTGCTGCCGAAGTTAGAAAGCTGGCTGAGCGTAGTCAGGTGGCGGCGTCTGAAATTAGTACTCTGACTGGCGATAGTGTGACGGTCGCTGAGAAGGCCGGTAAATTGTTGGGGGAAATGGTGCCGGATATTACCAAAACTGCTAATTTAGTTCAGGAAATCAGCGTTGCCTCAGAAGAGCAATCCAGTGGTATTGGACAGATTACTAAAGCGATGCAACAGCTTGATAAAGTGACTCAACAGAATGCGGCGGGCTCTGAAGAACTTGCTTCAACGGCTGAAGAAATGCAGGCGCAATCAGAAAACTTACAACAAGTGGTATCGTTTTTTCGTTTGTGAACAGAGAAAAATTTAGGTGAGGGCTTTTTAAATTTGAAACTGACGCGCTTTGACAGACCTACAGATCTGACCTATTTTCATAGAACCTATAAATAAACTTGGGGTGCCTCTGGCATCTAGTACAAATATTATAATTATGTAGGAGCGGAAGAAATGAAAGTAGCTCATAAAATTACACTTGTTTCGTCTTCAGTTTTAATTGTCGCTATTACTGCTCTTTCTCTGGTTCAGTATTTTTCGATTAAGGACTCATTATTAAGGCAAGCTGAAAGTAGCATATCTGAGTCTAGTAATGCTCTTTCGAACCAGATCTCTAATTGGCTAAATGGCAAGCTTGGTTTAGTTGATTTTATAGCTGAATCGGTGGACGCTGATTTCAATTCACAAACAATTGATACACTCTTCAATCGCCCTATGCTCAAAAAAGAATTTCTTCTAATGTTTGGCGGTTTAGACACTGATGGCAAGGCGATAACGAATGATACAACTTGGAACCCTGTTGGTTGGGATGCCCGTAAACGCCCTTGGTATCCGACAGCCAGAAATGCCTCAAGAGCCGTATTAACCGAACCTTACGCAGATGCTTCAACGGGAGAAATTTTGATTTCAGTTGTCGCAAATTTTTCAGATAAAGGAACGTTTAAGGGCGCATTTGGTGGTGATTTGAGCCTTAAAACTGTTTCTGATGCAGTGAATACACTCAACTTTGGTGGTGCCGGTTATGCTTTTTTATTAACTGAGAAAGGGCAGGTTATTAGCCATCCTGATGGCGAGCTTAATGGAAAGCCAATTACGGATTTGTTTATAGATGAGCGGCCTACTCTTTTGCCTAAATTACAAACCATTATGTTAGGGGGGAAGCCTCATATGGTTTTTTTTACACCACTTTCAACGCTTGAAGGTATGGATTGGATGATTGGTGTGGTGCTTGATGAAGGTATTGTTATGTCTGAAGCGAATGCGATTGGCATTACAGCTATTATTGGTGCCCTTTTAGGTGTTGTTGTGTCTGTTCTTATTATTACAATTCTTGCGAATACAATTACCAAGGCATTGACTCAGGCTGTAAAATTTTCTAATGCTTTGGCTGAAGGCGACCTGACCTCCAGAATTGAAGTAAAAGGCAATGACGAGACCGGGCAGTTATTGGCTTCAATGGACTCTATGAGTCATAAGTTGATAGAGGTTGTTCAGCAGATTAAGGGGAACTCAGATCAAATTTTTTCTGCAGCAGCACAAGTAAGTGATACGGCAAACTCATTAAGTGGCGCTGCCAGTGAGCAGGCCGCCAGTGTCGAAGAGACCAGTGCTTCAATGGAAGAAATGGGAGCTTCGATTAGTCAGAATAGTGAAAATGCTCAAATGACAGATAAAATTGCCAGTGAGTCAGCCAAAGCCGCTACAGATGGTGGTGAAGCGGTGACTGGAACCGTTAAAGCGATGACACAGATTGCAGAAAAAATATCCATTATCGAGGATATTTCCTATCAAACAAATATGTTGGCACTTAATGCAGCGATTGAAGCAGCAAGAGCGGGTGAGCATGGTAAAGGGTTTGCGGTCGTCGCTGCAGAAGTCAGAAAACTGGCTGAGCGTAGTCAAGTGGCGGCGTCTGAAATTAGTACGCTGACTGGTGATAGTGTGAAAGTCGCGAAGAAAGCAGGCACGCTTTTGGATACGATGGTTCCTGATATTACCCGAACGGCAGAGCTTGTACAGGAAATCACAGCGGCTTCAGAAGAGCAGTCCAGTGGTGTTGGACAAATTTCTAGTGCGATGCAACAGCTCGATAAAGTGACTCAACAGAATGCGGCGGGCTCTGAAGAGTTAGCCGCTACCGCTGAGGAGATGCAGGCTCAGTCCGAAAATCTACAGCAAGTAGTCGGATTCTTTCGTTTATCAACGAACACTGTAGGAAAGAGCCAGTACTCTCCTACACAGCCCTCTGTGTCTAAGGCCTCTACATCTACTCAAGAAGTACTACCTGTTGCTGATCAAGAGGTAAGGCCTTTAATTGGTGATGAGCTAGATGAGTCAAAGTTTAAACGTTTCTAAATTATAGGAAGTGATCATGCAGAAACAAACGGTACAGCAAGATGCGAGTTCAGACATTGCCAGCGGCTTAGCGAATGAAAATGTCACACAATTTCTGACATTCAAACTCAATGCAGAAGTCTATGGAATCAATATCCTGAATATTAAAGAAATTATTGATTATGGGAATATTACTCAGGTTCCAATGATGCCCGAGTTTATTGCAGGGGTGATAAATCTACGAGGCAGCGTTGTACCTGTCGTTGATCTTGCGCTACGCTTTTCAGAGGCACCATCGAAAAGAACCAAACGTAGTAGTATTGTGATAATAGAGCTGGAGGATGAAGAGCAAAAACTAGAGATCGGTATTACCGTTGATGTGGTGAATGAGGTGCTAGACCTATTGTCGAGTGAGATAAAGCCGACGCCATCATTTGGTACTAAAATAAGAACCGACTTTATCAGTGGTATGGGTAAAGTGGATGACCAGCTGTTAGTGCTGCTTGATATCGAGAATATTTTATCAATTGCAGAACTTTCTGATATTGGTGCGTGATACAACAAATCACTTTTTGGGGCAGGTAAACTGTGAAAATATTTAATGTATGAATTTAAAATTACAGATAATGAATTTAACTCGTTCAGAGAATTTATCTATGATTATGCGGGTATTAGTCTGAGTGATGAGAAAAAAACCTTAGTTACTTCTCGTTTGAGTAAAAGGCTTCGTCACTATTCACTTAAGACTTTTAAAGAATATTTTGACTTGATGATATCCTCTCCACCAAGTGGTGAGCGGCAGGTAGTCGTTGATTTGCTCACGACAAATGAAACTTACTTTTTTAGAGAACCCAAACATTTTGCTTTTCTGGAAAAAGAGATTCTTGCCAAATGGAAAGGAGGAAAAACTTTCAGAGTGTGGAGTGCTGCGTCATCTACTGGGGAGGAAGCATACAGTATTGCGATGTTGGTAGATGATATGCTCGAAAATCGTCCATGGGAGATATTTGGTTCTGATATTAGTAGTAGGGTGCTAAAAAAAGCGCAGCAAGCTCATTACTTGCAGAACCGTATTGACGGCATTCCCATTGCTTTTTTACGTAAATACTGTCTTCAAGGTATGGGGGAGCATGAGGGAACGCTTTTGATTGATAAGGCGTTAAGGCAAAAGGTAAGCTTTGCGCCAGTAAATTTAAAGCAACCACCTAAAAATTTGGGGCCTTTCGATGTTATATTTTTACGCAATGTTTTGATTTATTTCGATATGGAAACAAAAAGGCAGATTATCAAACAAATCGTAGAAAAAATGCACCCTGATGGCTATTTATTTATTGGGCACTCAGAATCACTAAAAGGGATTCATGATGGCTTGGAAACGGTTATACCTACTGTGTATCGGAAAATTTAAAAAAGGCTGTTTTTTTGAAGCTTATTCCTGAAACCCAAGAAGGGAAGACTCAAGACGGAATCATTAGCCGGTTTATTAATCCTGGTGAATTTTTCTTTTGTGAATCAAACTGTCAAATACACACAATACTAGGCTCCTGTATTGCAATAACACTTTGGCACCCTGATCTATTGATTGGTGGAATGTGTCATTTTGTTCTTCCTGGCAGTAGTGCTGCTAATAAGTTAGCCTTGCCTGACGGCCTACTTAACGGGCGTTATGCTGATGAGGCGATGGCGCTATTTGAAAGAGAGATCACTAAGCGCGGGACACACTTTCCGGAATATCAGGCTAAAATATTTGGTGGCAGCAATATGATAATTAACTCAACCTTGCGAGAGGATGAATTGATCGGTACTAAAAATGCTGAGGCTGCTAAAAAACACCTGTCTGAAAAAGGCATTCCTATATTAGCAGCTCATATAGGCGCTACCGGGCATCGGCGTATTGCTTTTGACGTGGCGACAGGTGATGTGTGGGTCAAACATGAACTTTTGTAGTAAAAATTGATTTTATTGATATTTATTTGGCAATTTGCTCTATACGGAGAAGCAATCGATGGGAATTCGGGTCTTTATTGTTGATGACTCTGCAGTCGTTAGAAAAGTACTCACAGAGTTGCTTAAAAGTGCCTCTGGTATTGAAGTTATAGGAGCTGCTCAAGACCCTATCTTTGCCCAGTCAAAAATGGAGCAAGACTGGCCTGATGTCATTATTTTGGATGTAGAAATGCCTCGCATGGATGGCATTGCATTCTTAAAGAAAATAATGGCTGAGCGTCCTACACCTGTTGTGATGTGTTCTACCCTTACAGAAGAAGGGTCTAAAACATCAATTCAAGCACTTAGCATTGGTGCTATTGATGTGGTGGCTAAACCAAAGGTTAATCTTAAGGCTTCACTTTCGGGTGTATCAGGAGAACTGATCTCTGCAATTCGAACTGCAGCAAAGGCCAATATGGCAGGCGCCAAACAAAATCATATTAAACCCATTAAGCCCATTCCTAAGGTCGCTGCAAAATTAACGGCTGATGCTATGTTGAGTAAAGGGGGGGGGCGTAATGCTCGGAAAGCGGGGGCTTTAATTGCTATCGGGGCTTCCACAGGGGGAACGCAGGCGCTTGAAGCCGTGTTAACTGCTCTTCCAGCGAACTCTTTGCCGATTTTAGTTGTGCAGCATATGCCAGAAAAATTTACACAAGCTTTTGCTGATCGACTGAATGAACTATGTCAGGTAGAGGTTAAAGAAGCTGAAGATAATGATGCCTTGGTGCCGGGTAGAGTACTAATCGCTCCGGGAGGAAAGCATATGATGTTGCAAACGACTCAGTTTGGCGCATCTGTGCAAGTAAAAGACGGGCCTCTTGTTAGTCGCCATAAACCTTCTGTAGATGTGCTATTTCGTTCTGTCTCGAAGTTCGCGGGTAGTAATGCACAAGGAATTATTATGACCGGAATGGGGGACGATGGTGCAAAAGGCATCAAGGAAATGCATGATGCGGGTGCCAAAACAATTGCGCAAAATGAGGCCACCTGTGTGGTTTATGGTATGCCTCAAGAAGCGGTGAAACTAGGGGCTATCGACTATGAAGTTCCTTTAAATAAAATCCCAGAGTTGATCGTTGCTCATAAATAGTGTGTCGCCTGGCTATGAGCAAAACAGTACATTTATAATGGATGTACTTGGGTGACCACTGTTAGCTTTGATTGACCATCCAAACGGCAGCTTCAACACGTGAGCTTAATTTAAGTTTTTTTAGTAAATGCTTAACATGAACTTTGACTGTGCCATCTGAAATATCTAGTTCACGGGCAATAAGTTTATTACTCATTCCTTTTGCAATTAGTTTTAGTGTCTCATGTTCTCGGCTAGTTAATTTCGCAAGTAAGTTTGTTTTGTTGCTGCTTTCTCCACCTCTGATTGCACCCGCTAAGACATGAGTTAGTTTTTCACTAATTACCATTCTGCCTACTGCCGCTTCTTTTAGCTTTTCTAGAATTTGTTCTGGATCCATGTCTTTAAGTAAATAGCCGTCTGCACCATAGGTAATGGCACAAATTACATCTTCGTCACTATCTGAAACTGTCAGCATTATAATGCGTGAAGTGATTTCAGCACTACGCATTGCTCGAAGTGTCTCTAAGCCATCCATGCCTTCCATATTCAGGTCGAGTACAATCAAGTCAGGTTCATTTGCTTTGGCAATTTCCAGCGCGTCTTTACCATTACTTGCTTCGCCTATCACCTCTAACTCGTCTTCTAGCTCGATTAGTTGGGTAAGACCTTTTCTAAGCAATGGATGGTCATCTACTAAAAGAATGGTGGCAGGTGTTTGAGTCATTGTGAGAACTTCCTTTATTGGGTAAGGCTTATTGCTGAATTATGTGTACTTTCCTTGACTGGCTATGTTTTAGCAAGTACCTACCTTAATAAAGTTGATTTATGTCATGTCACTAGAGTTTTTATGAGATTAAAAATTAACTTGGTCGGTTTTAGGTGCTACCTATAACGGGCCTTGAGTAGAGGTGGGCGTTTATACATAAGCCTTTAATCTGGGTGTTGTAAGGGGGTGGTACTTATAAGTGAGTAGCTTTGGTTTGGTAAAAGGGTGTGCTCTATCTACTCCCAAGTGTTGATTGTTTGCTTGATGTTTAGGCTTCATAGTTCACCGTGAATATAAGTTAGACATAAAGTTAGTCAATTAATTGGGAGATATTCTATGGCGAATACGCAAGGCTCTGGAGCCGATATTCAAAAATGGGATCCGGAGAACGAACAGTTCTGGGAATCCACAGGTAAAAAAATAGCCAACCGTAATTTGTGGATTTCTATCCCCAGTTTACTGTGTGGCTTCGCAGTATGGTTGTATTGGGGGATTATCACGGTTCAGATGTTGAACTTGGGTTTTCCTTATGAGAAATCTCAACTATTTACTCTAATGGCGATTGCAGGTTTAACAGGAGCAACGTTACGTATACCGAGTACCTTTTTTATTCGTTTGGCGGGTGGTCGTAATACCATCTTCTTTACTACTGCATTGTTGATGTTGCCTGCCATGGGTGCTGGTGTTGCTTTAAGTAACCCTGAAACGCCATTCTGGGTTTTCCAGATTTTAGCGCTACTATCTGGTTTTGGTGGTGGTAACTTTGCTTCTTCAATGTCTAACATCAGTTTCTTCTTCCCTAAGAAGCAGCAGGGTTTAGCTTTAGGTTTGAATGCGGGTTTAGGTAACTTTGGTGTTACGACCATGCAAATTCTTGTGCCGCTTGCCATGACTGTCGGTATGTTTGGTGCTGCTGGTGGAGACCCAATGACTTTGGTGAATACGTCGGGTACTTTGATCGGTAAAATTCCTGCAGGCACAGATGCATGGATTCAAAATGCAGGTTTTGTTTGGTTGCTATTTTTGATTCCTCTAGCGGTAGCTGGTTGGTTTGGAATGAACAACTTGCGCGAATCTCATATTTCGCCTGATATCCCAGGTCCAATGGGGTCATTTAGCTTGATCACTATGATGCTGAGTGTGGGTTTTGTTTGTGCGATGTTCGGTCTTTGGTTGATGCTACCTGAAAAAGTAGGTGGTTCGGGCTTTGGTGTGAGTAAGTGGATTGTATTGCCTATCGTTATTGCCGCAACTGTATTCGCCTTGAAAATGATTCCAGGTCAAATCGGTGAAAGCTTAACCCGTCAGTACAAAATTTTTGACAACAAGCACACTTGGGCGATGACTGTTATTTACACTATGACATTTGGTTCGTTCATTGGTTTCGCAGCGTCTTTCCCATTAACAATAAAAGTTATCTTTGGTTTCCAGCATGTGATGGTCGACGGTGTGATGACGCACAATACAGCTAATCCGAATGGTCCAAGTGCATTAATGTATGCATGGATGGGGCCTTTCATTGGCGCCTTGATTCGTCCAGTTGGTGGTTGGATTTCTGATAAAGTTGGTGGAGCATTAGTGACGCAAATCTGTTCAGCTGTGATGATTGCTTGTGCAGTGGGCGTGGCTTACTACATGAAAGCAGCATACTCATCAGCAACACCTGAAGAGTATTTTGTACCGTTCTTTGTGTTGTTCTTAACTTTATTTGCAGCAACAGGTATTGGTAATGGTTCAACTTTCCGAACCATATCTCAAGTATTCAACAGAGAGCAGGCTGGCCCGGTATTAGGTTGGACTTCAGCAGTCGCAGCATACGGTGCTTTCATTATGCCTAAAGTACTGGGTGAGCAGATTAAAGCGACTACACCTGAATATGCGTTGTACGGTTTTGCAGTATTCTATGCGGTATGTATGGTAATCAACTTCTGGTTCTACTTACGTAAGAGTGGTGAGCACTATAACCCTTAAGTTATAAGTTCATAGTGTGAAGTGAAAGGCCTGTATTTACAGGCCTTTTTTATGTCTGGTTTTAGTCGGATCGTTTAATTTAGTGAAGTATGCCCCTTTTTTATTTGGGGGTGGAAAGTTGGTTTTCAATTAAATAACAAGGTTTAAAGTGTAGTTTGATTTCAGTACTGCCATGTTGTGTGTCTGTTTCCGGGGTGCTGTTTATAGCGAGCTCAGCATTCAAATGAAGACTTCTCTCTTGGATAATGGCTAGGCCATAGTGGTTTAATTTTCCGGGCTTATCTGGCAAGCCAACACCATCATCTTTGATCTTGAGTTCTATGTCCTTATTATCTAATTGAGTGAGGCTTATTTCCAGATGTGTCCCTTGGGAGTGATTTGTGGCATTTTGGCTGGCTTCACGCAGAATTTGTAGTAAGTGAATTTCTTCACTTGGACTGAGCGGCACATCTTTTAAAGAGTAGCTAAGATGAATATTCATGTTGCTGCGTTCTTTTAGCTGAGTAACTGTTTGAAGGATTGCACCCTCTAAACCTTGGTCGTCAATCTTGAGACGAAACGTGGTTAGGAGTTCCCGTAAATGTCTATAAGCGGATGATAAGCCTTCTCTTAATTCGTCGATAATGGGTTGCTGAAGATCATATTTTTCCATGTTATGTGATTTTTGAAGGCGCATGACTTGTATTTTTAAATAGGACAGTGATTGTGCTAACGAGTCATGGAGTTCCCGTGCAATCACAGTTCTCTCACTAAGCATGGCTAGACGGTGCTCTTGCTCTTTCGTATCTTGAAGTGAAAGTGCGATAGCAAGTTGGTCAGCGCTGGAGCTTAATAGTTGTGCTTGCCAGTCTGGGAGGGATGTGCCGTCTAGTCTCTTGACTTTGATGACACCGTATTGCTTGTTATTGCGGGTAATAGGGTATTTGCAACTGAAACCTAAGGTCTCCACCGAGTTGAATGGCTGGCTGCCTTTGCATGTTTCGCAGGATGTTTGTGTACATAAATGGGTATTGTCTTCGTGTGGGTCAATGTGGATATATGGTTTCTCGCCTTCTGGAGTAAATAGACATAGCTCCATGTCTTTGAGTTTTAGTACTTCGGCTAGGTCTTGGATAGTTTCTTGATAATCCAAGCCTTGGCTTTGCATATCTAACATTTTTCTGGCTAAAGAGAAGGAATATTTTAAAACCATGTTGTTTCGTTGTAGTTCTTCAGTTCTTTCTGCGACACGAGTTTCTAGCTGCTTATAGGTTTCTGTGATTGAACTGCTCATTTGATTGAAGGTTTCAGCTAGCATTGAGAGTTCATCTTTGCCTTCAATATGGATGCGTTGCTCAATATGTCCATCACGAATTTTTTCAGCAGCATCACTGAGCTGGTTTAAAGGCGTTTCGACGCGATTCTTTAAGAGATAAAAAATGAGGCTGCCAACTAGTGTTGTAAGTAAGAATGCGAGTAATTGAAGCGTGCGTAGGTTGCGAATTTTGGCTTCGGCTTCTTGCTGAAACTGGTTGACTAATTTGTCAGTGAGCTCAACTTGCCGTGTCAGTTTTAAATAAGCTTCTGGTCTGGTGGTTTGATTGATTAAAAAGGGGCGTACGATATCGAACCAATGGTTTGATGCTAGGTCAAAAGCGTAGGTTAGGTTATTAACGTTTTCTGAAGACCTTACGTGCAAAAAAAGAGGATTTGTCCATGTGTTGTCGAGCTTTTGAATGAGCTGCTTTACTTTATTGGGCTCATGGGTCAACGCTAGGCCAATATGAAAAGTTTGCATGCGCATTGAACCGGAAAGGTTGGTTGCCTGTATGTCTGTATCGGCTTGTTCGCTGAGCCAAAAAGAGAAGAAAATAGACAGTAGTGTGATGCCAACTATGATGAATAGCGAAAAATGAATATAGTTCATTACTGAATGGAAAAAGCGTTGTTTTTTCTGTACCAACTTTAGCTACCTCTAAAAAAATATTTTTGGTTTTATATCATTATAAAATTTAATGTTTTCTTCTAAAACAATAGTTTATAGGTTGTGTCTAATAACACTTTGTGGGTAGAAATAGGTATTTCTATCTACCTAGATCAAGCTTGCGTTGACCTAGATCAACACATCAATCTTATTAGACATTATACTGCCGTCATTCGTGCAATGGGGTCATCTTTGTAAAAAATGGGATCGCTTCTATAATGTGCTCAGAATAAAGATAAATCAATCCGAAATACTTATGATGAAGAACTAGGGTGAGGAACCACTAATGAGTCAGTTTTTAGACAGGTTGCGTTTTTTCAAAGCGAAAAAACAGGACTTTGCCTCCGGGCATGGCGTTACTACAAATGAAGACCGGGGCTGGGAAGACGGTTATCGTCGTCGCTGGCAGCATGATAAAATTGTCCGTTCAACACACGGTGTTAACTGTACAGGCTCCTGTAGCTGGAAAGTATATGTTAAAGACGGACTAGTTACTTGGGAGACTCAGCAAACTGATTACCCTCGTACCCGGCCCGACTTGCCAAACCATGAACCTCGTGGTTGCCCTCGTGGCGCAAGTTATTCTTGGTATATATATAGTGCAAACCGTCTTAAGTATCCAAAAGTTCGTAAAGCGCTATTAAAATTGTGGCGTGAAGCAAAAGCCAAGCATACGGATCCGATTGATGCATGGGCTTCTATCGTGACTGATCAGGCTAAGATGGACTCATATAAAACCAAACGTGGTTTAGGTGGTTTAATTCGTTCTGACTGGCAAGAAGTGAATGAACTGATTGCAGCAGCAAACGTTTATACGACTAAGACTTACGGTCCTGACCGTATTTCAGGTTTCTCTCCGATACCTGCAATGTCAATGGTTTCTTACGCAGCTGGTTCACGTTACTTATCTCTGATCGGTGGTAACTGCTTAAGTTTCTATGATTGGTATTGTGATTTACCGCCAGCTTCACCACAAATTTGGGGTGAGCAAACGGATGTACCTGAATCAGCAGATTGGTACAATTCGGGTTATATCATTGCTTGGGGTTCTAACGTTCCTCAAACACGTACACCGGATGCACACTTCTTTACTGAAGTTCGATACAAGGGAACTAAAACAGTTTCTGTAACACCTGATTACTCAGAAGTCGCGAAGCTAACAGATGAGTGGATTGCTGCAAAACAGGGTACTGACTCTGCAGTTGCGATGGCAATGGGGCACGTTATCCTGAAAGAATTTCATGTTGATAAGCCAAGTGCTTACTTCACTGAATACGTGCGTACTACTACTGATTTCCCATACTTGGTATTCCTAGACGAATCATCTCAAGGTTTACAGCAAGGTCGTTTCCTACGAGCTTCTGATTTAGATGGAAACCTAGGTCAGGATAACAATCCTGAATGGAAAACCATTGCTATCAACGAAGAAAATGGCGAGTTAGTCTCACCTACCGGTTCAATTGGTTACCGTTGGGGCGAAAAAGGCAAATGGAATATTGATCAACTAGACGGTAATTCTGGTGACAAGATCAAGCTAGGCTTATCGCTAAGAGATAAAGCTGACGAAGTGGTTGAAGTTTCTTTCCCATACTTCGGTGGCCAAGAACACGAATACGGTTATTTTGCTAATACAGACCACGATGCTAACCAGTTACGTAAAGTGCCAGCGAAGAAAATCAAGCTAGCAGACGGTTCTGAAAGATTGGTTGCCTGTGTTTTTGATTTAACACTTGCGAACTATGGTGTTGAGCACGGTCTGAACTGTCCTAATTCAGCGACTAGTTTTGATGATGACAAGCCATACACGCCAGCGTGGCAAGAAAAGATTACTGGTGTTAAGCGTGAGCAAATCATCAAGATCGCTCGTGAGTTTGCAGATAACGCAGACAAAACGACTGGTCGAAGTATGATTATCATTGGTGCAGCGATGAACCACTGGTACAACATGGACATGAACTACCGTGGCGTTATCAATATGTTGATGATGTGTGGTTGTATTGGTCAGTCAGGTGGCGGTTGGGCTCACTATGTTGGTCAAGAAAAACTGCGTCCTCAGTGTGGTTGGTTACCATTAGCATTTGGTTTGGATTGGCAGCGTCCACCACGTCAAATGAACGGTACTTCTTTCTTCTATAATCATGCGAACCAGTGGCGTTATGAGAAGTTAGAAATGGAAGAAGTTGTTTCGCCATTAGCAGATAAGTCTAAGTGGCAAGCTTCAATTATTGATTATAACTCTCGTGCAGAACGCATGGGTTGGTTGCCTTCAGCGCCTCAGTTAGATTTAAACCCACTTCAAGTAACGAAAGATGCTGAAGCTGTAGGTCAAACACCTAAAGACTACGTTGTTGAGAAGCTTAAGAGCGGCGAAATCAAGTTTGCGTGTGAAGACCCTGATGCGATTCAGAACCACCCTCATAACATGTTTATCTGGCGTTCGAACTTGCTAGGTTCTTCAGGTAAAGGTCATGAATACATGTTGCGTCACCTATTAGGTACGAAACATGGATTGATGGGTAAAGATCTGGATGAACGTGGCGCTAAAATGCCTGAAGATGTGAAATGGCATAAAGAAGCGCAGGAAGGAAAAGTTGATTTATTAGTGACTTTAGATTTCCGTATGTCTACGACTTGTCTATATTCTGACGTAATTCTACCCACAGCAACGTGGTACGAAAAAGACGATATGAATACTTCAGATATGCACCCATTTATCCACCCACTTTCAAAAGCGGTAGACCCTGTTTGGGAATCTCGTTCTGACTGGGATATCTTTAAAGGTATTGCCAAGAAGTTCTCTGAAATTTGTGTTGGCCACTTAGGTGTTGAAAAAGATCTTGTGACCGTACCAATGCAGCACGACAGCCCGGGTGAGCTAGCTCAACCATTTGAAGTGAAAGCATGGTGGAAAGGTGAATGTGATTTAATTCCAGGCAAGACTGCTCCAAACTTGGCTGTTGTCGAGCGTGATTACCCGAATACTTTCAAACGTTTCACTTCACTTGGCCCAGCGCTAGAGAAGTTAGGTAACGGCGGTAAGGGTATTAACTGGAATACCGAAGACGAAGTTAAATTCCTGGGTGAGCTTAACTACAAGCATACTGAAGAAGGTGCACACTTCGATCGACCTAAGATCGAATCAGCGATTGATGCAGCAGAAGTTATCTTAAGCTTGGCACCAGAAACCAATGGCACGGTGGCGGTTAAGGCATGGGAAGCACTGTCTGAATTTACCGGTAAGGATCACACGCACTTGGCATTGCCAAAGCAAGAGGAAAAAATCCGCTTCCGTGATATCCAGGCACAACCTCGTAAGATCATCTCTTCACCAACCTGGTCAGGTTTGGAAGATGAACATGTTTCTTATAATGCAGGTTACACCAACGTGCATGAGCAGATTCCATGGAGAACCGTGACAGGTCGTCAGCAGTTCTATCAGGATCATGAGTGGATGCGGGACTTTGGTGAAACTCAGTGCTTGTACAAGCCACCAATAAATACCAAGACTGTAAAACCGCTATTAGACAAGAAGTCTAATGGCAATAAAGAAATTATATTGAACTGGATTACACCACACCAGAAGTGGGGTATTCACTCAACGTATTCTGATAACTTGTTGATGTTAACACTTTCACGTGGCGGTCCAATTGTTTGGATCAGTGAAGTCGATGCAGCCAAAGCGGGTATTGAAGATAACGATTGGATTGAAGTTTTCAACGTAAACGGTGCACTTGCTGCTCGAGCAGTTGTTTCTCAACGTGTAAATGAAGGTATGAGCATGATGTATCACGCTCAGGAGCGTCAGGTGAATATGCCAGGGGCTGAAACAACTAAAACACGTGGTGGTATGCACAACTCTGTAACCAGAGCGGTCATGAAGCCAACGCATATGATTGGTGGTTATGCGCAGCAATCTTACGGCTTCAATTACTACGGTACTGTTGGTTGTAACCGAGATGAGTTTGTTATTGTCCGTAAAATGGACAAGATTGACTGGTTGGATGAAGAACGTGTGGCCTCACAAGAGACGGGAGCATAGCGATGAAAGTACGTGCACAAATAGGCATGGTCCTGAATTTGGACAAATGTATCGGCTGTCACACTTGTTCCATTACATGTAAAAATGTATGGACCAGTCGAGACGGTGTTGAATACGCTTGGTTTAATAATGTTGAAACCAAACCAGGTATTGGTTACCCGAAAGAGTGGGAAAACCAAGAAAAATGGAATGGCGGTTGGGTCCGTGGTAATGATGGTAAATTAACACCACGTCAGGGAAATAAGCTTAGAGTGTTAGCGAATATTTTCGGTAACCCTGATCTTCCTGAAATTGATGATTACTACGAACCTTTTGATTACGATTATGAGCATTTACATACGGCTCCTGAAAGTAAGCACCAGCCAACAGCACGACCTAAGTCTTTGATCACTGGTAAGATCATGGATAAGATCGAATGGGGTCCTAACTGGGAAGAAATTCTAGGTACAGAGTTCGCTAAGCGTAAGAAAGATGCCAACTTCAATGAAGTAGCACAGAAAGATATTTATGGACAGTTTGAAAAAACTTTCATGATGTATCTTCCGCGTTTATGTGAGCACTGTCTAAACCCTGCTTGTGTTGCAAGTTGCCCATCTGGCGCTATCTACAAGCGTGAAGAAGACGGTATCGTATTGATCGACCAAGACAAATGTCGTGGTTGGAGAATGTGTGTATCGGGTTGCCCATACAAGAAGATTTACTATAACTGGAAGTCTGGTAAGTCAGAGAAGTGTATTTTCTGTTACCCACGTATTGAAGCGGGCCAGCCAACAGTTTGTTCTGAAACCTGTGTTGGTCGAATTCGTTATCTGGGTGTATTGCTTTATGATGCAGACCGCATTGAAGAAGCAGCAAGCACACCATTAGAGAAAGATTTGTATCAGGCGCAATTGGATATCTTCCTTGATCCAAATGATCCAGAAGTACAAGCAGCGGCACGTGCAGAAGGTATTCCTGAAGCGTGGATTACTTCTGCCCAAGAGTCTCCGGTATACAAAATGGCGATGGACTGGAAAGTGGCGCTACCACTTCACCCAGAATACAGAACCTTACCAATGGTTTGGTATATTCCACCGCTTTCTCCTATCCAGAATGCAGCAGAGCAAGGCAGCATTGGCATGGATGGCGTGATTCCAGATATCAAGTCGCTACGTATTCCAGTACGTTACTTGGCTAACTTGTTAACGGCTGGGGACGAAGCTCCAGTTGTTAGGGCGTTAGAGAGAATGCTTTCAATGCGTTCATTTAAGCGATCGCAGCAAGTTGATGGCAAAGAAGATCTGGAAGTACTGAAGAAAGCTGGCTTAACTGCACTGCAAGTAGAAGAAATGTATCGTTATATGGCGATTGCGAATTACGAAGATCGATTCGTTATTCCATCAAGCCATAAAGAATTCGCAGAAGATGCGTACGATATGAAGAGCTCTTGTGGATTCAGTTTCGGTAATGGCTGTAGTGATGGTTCTAGCGAAGTTAATATATTTGGCGGTAATAAGCCAAGTAATCGCGCCAATATCATTGCCGTTTCATCGGGAGATTAATCATGAGTGACTCGAATATGGAGATCCTCAACGTGCTGTCTTGTTTGATTGACTACCCTCGAGAGGAAGTTATATCAAATAAAGAAGCGCTTGAAGAAATTATCAAAAAGGCTGCGTTAAATGCAGCCTTGGAAGCGAAGCTTCTCACCTTTGTCGAAAGTCAATGTGCTAAAGACTTGCTTGAGTGGCAGGGTGAATATGATGGTCTTTTCGAGCGTGGCCGCTCGCTGGCTTTATGGTTATTTGAGCATGTGCATGGCGAATCAAGAGACCGTGGCCAAGCCATGGTTGATTTGACGACGATGTACAGAGAGGCGGGTTTAGAGCTTAGCCAACACGAGTTACCAGATTATATTCCACTGTTTCTTGAGTTTCTTTCTACCCAGGGCGAAGAAAATGCTAAAAAGTGGATATGCGATATGGAGCACATTCTTGCGCTTCTGTTATGTCGACTTGAAAAACGAGGCAGCGATTACGCTGTCTTGTTTGAAGCATTGCTTGCCATTGCCGAAAGTGACGTTAACTTGGATGATGTTCGTAAAAATATAACGGACGAAAAACGAGATGACTCTAAAGAAGCAATAGATAAAGAGTGGGAAGAAGAAGAGGTTACGTTTGGTGCTGATTCACTGGAAAAGAGTTGTGACTCAGCTGTAAACCGACCGAGTGAATCTCAACGAAAAGACCAGGATATTCCTGTGTCATGGGTTGATTTTGACACATCGAAACAGCATACGCTTTCATCAGATTCTTCTACATCAGAACAAAGAGGATAAGAAAAATGGATTACTTAAATCATTTATTCTTCGGAATATATCCCTACATCGCACTTGCTGTGTTTGTGTTGGGATCAATTGCTCGCTATGACCGCGATCAGTACACATGGAAAACTAGCTCTAGTCAGCTTTTAGAAAGTAAAGAGCTACGTAAAGGCAGTTTGCCTTTTCACGTAGGGATTATTGCAGTGCTTGCAGGTCACTTTGTGGGCTTGTTAACGCCGCACGTTGTATGGGAAACTTTAGGCGTAACAGACAGCTTTAAGCAGATGGTTGCGATGGGCATGGGCGGTATTTTTGGCTTGCTTTGTCTTTATGGCTTGATCATTTTGGTTAAACGTCGTTTAGGTAATGACCGTGTGCGAGCAACAAGCTCAACTATGGATATCGTTATCTTATTGATGCTTTTAGCTCAGCTATTGTTAGGTTTGATTTCAATTGGTGTGTCATTCGGTCATATGGATGGTGCTGAAATGTTGAAGTTAATGTCTTGGGCGCAAAATACGGTATTGTTCAATGGTACTGCTGCTTCTGCTGCGATTGCAGATGTACATATCATCTTCAAATTACACGTATTTTTAGGAATGACTTTGTTTTTCGTTTTTCCATTCAGTCGTTTAGTTCACGTATGGAGTGTTCCTGTTAAATACTTCTCACGTAACTATCAAGTAGTACGTTCTAAGAAAGCGCTATAGCTTTCATTGTTGCTTGGGGGGAGCATAGCGAACCCCAGCATCAGATTATGGTCAGATGGTGTATGCTGGCCAACTTTCTTTTTCCCTCTTTAGGAGTCCCGCATGATCCGCGTGAACAATACTGAATTTGATGAAACTGCTATCGTAAAAGAAATGCAGTACCACACAGCAGAAACTCATACAGAGGCAAAGAACAAAGCAAGTGAAGCGCTTGTTATTAGTGAATTACTTAGGCAACGTGCTAAAACGCTAAATATAGAAAGTGCTACAGGCGGCTCAAGCGACGTAGAAAAAGATGGCGATGAAGCATTTTTAGATGCCTTGTTGGAGCTAGAAGTAGAATACCCAAAAGCAAATGAAGAAGACTGCATAAATTACTTTGAAGCAAATCCGAAAAAATTTATGACAACGCCTTTAATTGAGGCGAAGCATATCTTACTTGATGCAGCACCAGAAGATGCAAATGCTCGTTCTGAAGCTGTCGAGTTAGCAGAGCAGCTTATTACGCGGCTCGAAAAAGACCCCAAGTCATTCTCAAATTTAGCGACGTTGCATTCAAAATGTCCTTCAGCAAAAACAGGCGGGCAGTTAGGGCAGCTAGGAAAGGGGCAAACAGTGCCTGAATTTGAACGCCAGTTATTTAATTGCCAGTTAGGCTTGGCAAGCGCACCACTTGAAAGTCGCTATGGTGTACATGTGATCTACATTGATCGCCGTGTCGAAGGAAAAGTATTACCTTACGAGATGGTGAAAGAGCGAATTACTGATTACTTGAATGAAAAGGTACGCAGAAAAGCAATTGCGCAATATATCCATACGCTTATATCTGACGCAGAGATTGAAGGTTTCGACTTTAGCGTGTCTGACTCTCCTTTAATGCAGTAATCTTAAAACTTATCGTAGTTGAAAAGCGGGTGCAATCGTGATGCAAGAAAAGAATTTGGAAGGCTCTAAGGCAAGACTGCCTTTGATCTATTCTTGCTCCGGCTGCTCCAATATTGCTCAACTGGCTAATCAAGTTGCCATTGAATTAGACCGGGAAGGGCAAGTAGAAATGTCCTGTATTGCGGGCATTGGCGGTGGCGTGCCTTCTTTAGTCAAAAAAGCCAAATCAGCACAGAAAATCATCTCTCTTGACGGATGCCCATTACATTGTGTAAAAAATAGTCTTTCCAAACAAGGTATTGAATCAACACACCACCTTACACTTACTGAATATGGTATTAAGAAGAAGTATCACATGGACTTCTCTTCTTCAGATGTGGAGATGATCAAAGCTAAGGTGCTGGATTCCTTATAAGGCCTTTTTTAAGCAAATAGCGCCTCCTCTAGCTGTTCTTCAAATGAAATTAGGGACGGTTGAGATTTTAAACTATCAAAAAAATGTAATCCGCAGCGATAACCAGTTTCTGATTTTGCACGGTTCGATACGAAACAAGACACTTCAACAGACTGCTCGCAAGCATCGGTTAGCACAAGCTTCAATTCGTCACCAATTTTAAAGTTATGTAGGCTCTTTATAGCCATTCCGAACCGATTGAAGTCAATTGTGGATAGCAGCACCTCTTCATTTTGTATATCAATTTTAGACTGTATAGATTTAAGTAATATAGAAAGGCCAGGAGCTAAATAGCGTTGATGTGTGCGGCGTTCAGAATTAGTTTTATTCATGATTATCCTACGACTGTTTATGAAATGGATTTTATAAACAAAGCGTTCAGGTAAAGTCTAGGTGACAATATGAATACTGGCCATTAATTCAAGGGTATTGGTATAATTCGCGCGAAAATTACAAGGACTAAATGCTTAAGGAGTGAGCACAATGTTTAGGTTTTATATTTTAGCTGTCTGCTATACGGTTTTAAGCTATTCAATAATGATATTTGCAGTATTTCCTGTTTTGGCTAACAGTCAGCCCCCGCCATTATTACAACTAGCTAACCACTATCATCAACAAATTGAAGTTCAAAACTATTGGGTAAGTGAAAAATTAGATGGTGTCAGGGCCTATTGGGACGGCTCGCAATTTATTTCGAAAAAAGGACATGTATATTCTGCTCCTGAATGGTTTACAGAAGGTTTTCCTCGCTTTCCGTTAGATGGTGAACTCTGGATCGCACGTAACACGTTTGATGAGCTATCTGGTATTGTGCGTAAGAATAAACCTATAGACAAAGAGTGGCAGAAAGTTAGTTATCAGGTCTTTGACCTGCCTCAAAGTCCGGAAACGTTTGATCGGCGACTTATCAAATTAAAAAAAGTGTTTAATCAGGAAAAAATAGAGTTTCCTGAATGGCTGGTGTTAATAAAGCAGTATAAGTCTGTAAGCCATGATGACTTAATGGCGCAGCTGGACCTGGTTGTACAGCAAGGTGGAGAAGGATTGATGTTACATCTTGGTTCTTCACTTTATCATGGTCGTCGAGATGATGATTTGCTGAAACTTAAGCGTCATTTTGATGCAGAAGCTAGAGTTGTTGAGCACATTGCCGGTAAGGGCAAGAATAAAGGCCTGCTTGGCTCAATGTTAGTAGAGATGTTAGGAGGGGCGCAAGAAAAAAAACGGTTTCGTATCGGGACAGGCTTTAGTAATGAGGAGCGGAAATATCCGCCACCAATTGGTTCAATAATTACCTATAAATACTTTGGTTTTACTCGAAATGGTTTGCCTAGGTTTGCAAGTTTTATGCGAATTAGAAAGGAGTAATTGGCTGAAGTTTTAGCATTATGTTTGCAAAGTTGTTGAAGTGATAGTGTGGACTTGGTCATTAAATTGGTTAACGTTCTTTAGGTATTGCCGTTCATGGAAAAATACCTGACCTGCATAGGGCGACGTTACGGCTAACTTTTCTACAATAATAATCGTGCTAGTTCGTGTGCCATAAACAGGGCTTGTTATAAAGGCGGAAGAAAGTAGGCGCTCCGTTCCAAGGCCTACTCCGGTGTTGGGGAGTTGGTTGTCATTGGCTGTTTCGGTATTTTGTAATGCCGATAACAAGTGTTGAGAAATTTCAGCATTATTGTTTAAAATATCAATTTTTTCTAATGCGTTCTTTGTTTTTTTAACTTTTGGCCATGGCGTATTGAGTAAGTGATTGCTAAGGCCATAATGTCCTGCGGGTAAAATAGTCGCGGCGTCATATTCGTTTGAGCTATTTTTTTGGTTGTGGCAATAGACTAAATCTTTACCATCAAAGAGTATTACATTAAACCCAGCAAACTCACGTTTTGGAATTTTCTGAGCATAATCTATGGCGCTTAGTGTTGAGTTTAAGAAAAGGAATGGAATTTCACCTCGTGAACGACTAAATGTTTGGCTGCTTGGAGATCTGTAATTGGTAATCGCAGCGAGTCTCATATTCTTAGAGGTCGCAAGCCATGTGCCTTTCATTTTTAAATCCCGTCCGCCGAAGATATTGGGGTAATCATCCCAGAAGTGTGCGTTCTGGCTGGGACGTGCGTAAAATTCATCCCGGTTTGATGCAAGCGTTAGCATTCTTTTTTCACTTGGTTGCCAGTTGAAAACAATCAAACACATATTTACTTTATCCCCTGTTAGCGATGAATTTCCAAAATAGTTCATTCGAGCTATTCGATACTCTTAAGACTCTTGCTATTATATCCTGCTTTAATTTCATCATAGCACCATCACGGTAAATTCATTATGATCATTGCAAGTTATCTTATAGCAGGTATTTTTGCAGGTTTGACTGCTGGGTTATTTGGTGTCGGAGGAGGGTTGGTTGTCGTACCTATTTTGGTGTTTGCATTTGAACTTCAAGGCTTTTCTTCAGATGTTTTGACGCATATGGCAATTGGCACATCATTAGCAACTATTGTGTTTACTGCGATTAGTTCCGTGATTAGTCATAATAAAAAAGGTGCCGTGCTATGGGCGGTATTTAAACCGATGAGTGCAGGTATTGTTATCGGAGCTGTTTTGGGTGTCTTAACTGTCCTGCAGTTGGATGGTCAAATGCTTAAAATGTTATTTGGTTTTTTTGCTGTAGCAGTATCGATAAAAATGTTAATCAAGCCGGCTTCTAATGGTGATAAGCCTCTATCCTCATCACCCATATTTGCATCAGTCGGAGTGGGTGTTGCATGGGTGTCATCAATATTTGGTATTGGGGGTGGAACCTTAACAGTTCCCTTTTTAAGCCGATATAAAATCGAAATGAAGCAGGTTGTGGGAACTTCTGCTGCCTGCGGTTTTCCTATTGCTTTCGTCGCATCATTAAGTAATATGCTGCTAGGTCATGGTGTTGAAGGTCGGCCTGAATGGAGTGCCGGATTTGTATATTTACCAGCGTTGTTAGGGATATGTTTAACGTCGGTGTATTTTGCAAAAATTGGTGCACACTTCGCGCACCGATTACCTTCAAAATTACTGAAACAATTATTTTCGATTTTCCTAATGCTCGTCGGCATTCGATTTCTAATAACATAAAACCTAGTTTATATAGGTTGATATTTACGAAGTAAAGGAGCCTGTAATGGCCTTGTCTTACCCTCAAATTGACCCAGTCGCAATTGGCCTTGGGCCAGTTCAAGTACATTGGTATGGTCTAATGTATTTAATGGGCTTTTTGGCCGCATTTTTATTAGGCCAGCAGCGAGCACAAAGAACTGGCTCTCCTATTAGTAAAGAGCAGGTTGGCGACATGATCTATTATTGCGCCATTGGTGTAATACTGGGTGGACGCTTAGGGTATGTCTTCTTTTACAATTTTGATAAGTTTTTAGACGACCCTATTTGGTTATTTAAAATATGGGAAGGGGGGATGGCTTTTCATGGCGGCTTGATTGGTGTTATGGCGGCTATTGTTCTTTATGCTCGTAAAATAGGCTGTACTTTTTTTCAGTTATTAGACTTTATAGCACCTTTGGTCCCTATTGGTTTGGGTTTGGGGCGTATTGGTAATTTTATCGGTGCCGAACTATGGGGGCGAGCAACAGATGTTTCATGGGGAATGATATTTCCCACGGACCCTCTACAGTTGGTGCGTCATCCTTCACAGCTTTATCAAGTTGCGTTAGAAGGGGTGTTGTTCTTTTGCATTTTATGGTTCTACTCTTCAAAGCCAAGGCCTGCGGCTTCGGTATCTGGTATGTTTATGATCTTTTATGGCATTTTCCGCTTCTTAGTTGAATTTGTTAGAGAGCCCGATGCCCATATCGGCTTTATTGCGTGGGGCTGGTTAACGAAAGGCCAGTTATTATCGTTCCCAATGATTTTTATCGGTATTGGATTTATTCTTTATGCCTATAAATACAACATGAATCTGCTTGAGCTTAGCCAAGCGAAAGGAAAAAGAACTAAATGAAAGTGTATTTGGATTTAATGAAAGATGTTTTGGAAAATGGCACTGACAAAGGTGATCGAACAGGCGTTGGAACACGTTCAGTATTTGGTCGTCAAATGCGCTTTGACCTGGCAAAAGGTTTTCCGCTATTAACCACTAAAAAAGTCCACTTAAAAAGTATTATTCATGAATTACTTTGGTTTCTTCAAGGTAGTACAGATAATAACTGGCTGAAAGATCGTGGCGTCTCAATTTGGGATGAGTGGGCAGCAGAATCTGGTGATTTAGGGCCAATATACGGCAAGCAATGGCGTAGCTGGGTTGCGCCCGATGGACGTGTTGTTGATCAAATTGAAGAGTTAATTCAACAAATTAAAACGAAACCTGATTCTAGGCGGCTGATTGTTTCTGCGTGGAATCCAACAGAGCTACCTGATGAATCTATTTCGCCTCAAGAAAATGTAGAGCAAGGTAAAATGGCTTTGGCTCCATGCCATTGCTTGTTTCAATTTTATGTATTGGATGGGAAGTTGTCTTGTCAGTTATATCAGCGCAGTGCCGACTTATTCTTGGGGGTTCCCTTTAATATAGCAAGCTATGCTTTGCTCACGCACATGATTGCGCAGCAATGTGATTTAGGTGTAGGAGAGTTTGTCCACACCTTTGGTGACTGTCACTTGTACCAGAACCATTTAACTGATGATATTGTGCTGAAACAGCTAGCCAGAACACCTACCTCATCACCTCGCTTAGAAATTACCAGAAAGCCTGAGTCAATTTTTGATTATGAGTTTGAGGATTTTCAAGTGTTAGATTACGAGCCTCAATCAGGGATTAAAGCACCGATTGCGATATGACTTTTAAGGATCCCAAGATGAAAAAATCAATGATCGTTGCTATGGCAGAAAACCGGGTTATTGGTATCAATAATAATCTCCCTTGGTATCTCCCGAATGACTTAAAATATTTTAAACAAGTGACGATGGGAAAGCCGATATTAATGGGGCGAAAGACTTATGAATCTATAGGTAAACCATTGCCAGGACGAACTAATATCGTGCTTACTCGGGATAAAACTTGGTCAGCTGAAGGTGTGAAAGCAGTTAACGAGTTAGAACAAGCCTTTCAATTGGCTGAGTCTATTTCAGAAATAGACGGAAAAGATGAAATGATGGTCATTGGTGGTGATCAAATTTATCAAAGTACTTTAGCTGAGATTGATCGAATCTATTTAACCAAAGTGCATGCAGAGGTTAACGGAGATGCCTATTTTCCTGAATTAGATTGGGCTCAGTGGAAAGAAGTCGGGCGTGAAGATTTTGAGGCAGAAGGGTCGAACCCTTATGATTATAGTTTTATTGTTCTTGATCGGATTTATTGATTAAAGGTGGAATACCGAGAATACTGAATTGCTTCAGTATTCTCGGAGATCAGGTTAATCTAATAAGTCCAAGTTTCTAACACCACCCTTATCTGCACTAGTTGCTAATAGAGCATACGCTTTTAAGGCGCTGGATACTTTACGGGCGCGCACCTCTGTTGGCTTCCATGCATCCTTACCTTTAACGTCCATGGCTTTTCTTCGTTGATCAAGCTCTTCAGGGCTGATATCTACATTGATGCTTCTATTCGGTATATCAATTTTGATGCTATCACCTTGCTCAATTAGTCCAATGGCGCCACCAGCAGCTGCTTCTGGAGATGCGTGGCCAATTGAGAGACCTGACGTACCACCGGAGAAACGACCGTCAGTTAATAGTGCACACTCTTTCCCTAAGCCTTTTGATTTCAGGTAACTGGTTGGATAAAGCATTTCTTGCATGCCTGGCCCGCCCTTTGGACCTTCGTAACGAATAATGACCACATCTCCGGCAACCACTTCATCGTTTAAAATACCTTTCACAGCAGAGTCTTGGCTTTCAAAAATAACGGCTTTTCCAGTAAATACTAGGATAGACTCATCTACGCCAGCTGTTTTTACAACGCAACCATCTAAGGCAATGTTGCCATATAAAACCGCTAAGCCGCCTTCTAATGAATAGGCATGTTCAAGAGAGCGTATGCAGCCGTTTTCACGGTCGCCATCAAGTGTAGGCCAGCGAGTAGATTGACTAAATGCTGTTTGTGTTGGAATTCCTGCTGGGCCAGCCTTATAAAACTTGGCAACGTCTGAGTTATTTGTTTGCATAATATCCCATTTCTCGAGCGCTTCTTTCATTGACTTACTATGCACGGTTGGTAAGTCGGAATGTAAAAAACCAGCTCGGTCTAATTCGCCCAAAATACCCATGACGCCACCAGCGCGATGAACATCTTCCATGTGGTATTGCTGAGCGTTTGGAGCAACTTTGCATAGTTGAGGGATACGCTTACTCAAATCATTAATTGCTTGCAGGCTGAAATCTAATTCTGCTTCTTGGGCTGCGGCAAGTAAATGTAGTATTGTGTTCGTAGAACCGCCCATCGCGATATCGAGCATCACCGCATTTTCAAATGCTTTATAGTTTGCAATGGATCTTGGTAAAACAGATTCATCGTCTTGTTCGTAATAGCGTCGAGTAATTTCAACAATCTGATCCGCAGCGTTTAAGAATAATTGTTCTCGATCAGCATGTGTTGCCAGCATGGAGCCATTACCGGGTAGTGATAGACCAATTGCTTCCGTAAGACAATTCATTGAATTTGCAGTAAACATACCTGAGCATGAGCCGCAGGTTGGGCAAGCGCTACGCTCGTATTCTTCAACGGTTGCATCATCAGCTGAGTCATCAACGGCGATCACCATCGCATCAACCAAGTCCAGTTTATGTTCTGAAAGCTTTGTTTTACCCGCTTCCATTGGACCACCGGAAACAAAAATAACCGGGATGTTTAAACGCAGCGATGCCATTAGCATGCCGGGGGTGATTTTGTCACAATTAGAGATACAAACAATGGCATCTGCACAGTGTGCATTGACCATATATTCAACTGAATCAGCAATCAATTCTCGAGAAGGTAAGCTATAAAGCATGCCGTCATGACCCATTGCTATGCCATCATCAACCGCGATGGTATTGAATTCTTTTGCAACACCGCCTGCTTTTTCTATTTGGCGTGCGACAAGTTGCCCCATGTCTTTTAAATGGACATGGCCAGGCACAAACTGAGTGAAGGAGTTTGCAATTGCAATAATGGGTTTGCCGAAGTCTTCGGTTTGCATTCCGGTTGCGCGCCAAAGTGCACGGGCGCCCGCCATATTTCGGCCATGAGTCGAGGTCTTAGAACGATAATTCGGCATGATTAGTCTCTTTCGTGGTTGTATAAGCGTTTTTAAGGAACAGAAAATCAAAGCATAACAAAATCATGAAAGTGACGAAATAGCATTCATCGCTTATGATTAGTATTTGAGGTTAAAGACTTATTGTAAGACTACTTTTCGTGATCAGTTTTATAGAGGTGAAGGAGGCATAATGAAAACACCACTTTTTCCATTGAATGCAATTATTTGTCCCCGAGGGCGTATTCCTTTACAGATTTTTGAACCTCGTTATCTTGATATGGTTAGCAACTGTTTAAGGTCAGGGTCAGCTTTTGTCGCGGTGATGTTGCGTGATACTGATGATATCAAAGAAGATTTTTATCGCGTGGGCACTTTAGTGAAAGTTGTCGATTTTGGAAAAGGCGCTAGTGAGGGATTTTTAAGTGTCACAATTGAAGGTATCTCTCGGGTAGACCTTTCTTTAGCTGTGCAGCAGGAGGATGGCTTATGGTTAGCAGACATCGCGACGCCAAATGAAGAAAGCTTCGTACCATTACCCGAACGATATAAAGAGCTTAGGGCTGTGTTAGAAGCATTGGTTCAGCATCCATTCGTTCATGAATTAAATATGGATATTGATTTTCAGGATGGGCGGCAAGTTGGCTGGCGTTTAACGGAATTGCTTCCTATTGATAATCGACAAAAACAACTTCTATTTGAGTTGAAGGATCCTATTCAGCGTTTAGCAGAGCTGTCAGACCAGCTTGCAGCGATGATGTTATAAGATTTGTGTTACGCGTTATGAGGTGATAATTTGAAATTCAGCTAATGTTTTTGAAAAGTAACTGACCTGATAACCCACGCACATTCCTCCCCAAATACTAAAGCCAATGATTGCTTTTACTTTATTTCTGTTAGTATTTAGTTGTACTTTTCTCTGCTCGGTATTTGAATATCGGCTATAGAAAATTCGCGTGATTGCGCATAAGGTAAATCCTAATAACATGCCTCCAATAATGTCTGAAAACCAATGAACGCCCAAAAGAACACGGCTTAAAGCAATCATGACAATGGGGCAGCCCAGCGCCAGATAGACTTTCCAGCGCTGAGATTGACTCTGTTCTTGCGCAATAAAGCTCGCGACTAACCCGTATAAAATAGCAGCACCACTACTATGCCCGCTAGGGTAAGCAAATGAAGAGGGAATATAATGAACTAACTCAGGGCGAGGAACTGCAAAACCGTATTTGAGTGCATGAGTAATAGCAGCAGTACTTAAACCGGCTATTGTTAGGTGCACTGCAGCAATGGGTCGCCCTTGTGAAATAAACACGCCTATGAAAATAGCAAAAGAGCAATATAGAAAGCGTTCGTCGCCTAATAAAGTTAGTGATATTAGTACTGAATCTACAGGTAGTGAACGTGCACTGCTTGCAAAATTTAGCATGAACTGATCGAGCCCTTGTAATAAACCTGTGTGTAGCGTGAGCAGTGACCAGACCAAAAATAATAAGGCGCTAATGATAAATAAAGTAAAAGATGCAAGAGGGAATTCTCTTTGGTAGGCGTGGTAACGGGTAAGAAAAATCCAGAGCTTGCGAGTCATAATGGAATTTTGCTTTTTTTTCTCAATCAGTTTGTAGAATGAATTTTCTTGCTGTAAAGCTAGATTTAGATACCGAAAAATGAAAGCGGTGATGGTCAGTAGAGTAATAAAAACACCCAAAACAAGGTAAAAGTTCTCTGGTAGGGCCTGTTTAGATAATGACGAATGAGCGGCTGTGCCAGTAAGATAACCTGGAAGTAAATAAAAAGGTGACCACGCTAAAGCCGAGAATAAATTAAAGAAAATGAAGCGAATTTGTGACATTCCAAGCATGCCAGCAATTAAAGGCATAACTGGGCGAATTGGACCAATAAATCGCCCGATAATGACGCTTTTTCCTCCGTGCTTACTAAAAAAATCTTCACCTGACTTTAGTGCTTTGGGGTAGTGTGAAAAGGGCCAGTACTGACGGAGAGATTGCTTAAAAATGTGTCCAATATAAAAACTGAGCCCATCCCCTAATGCTGCACCTGTAAATCCAGCGATTAAAACCTCCCATAAGGGAAGTGATAAATTACCTGCTAATACTGCAACTAAAAATAATAACAATACGCCGGGAACGACAATACCTGCGAGCGCTAGTGACTCAATAAATGCAATAAAGGCAATGCTAAGCATTACCCAGTTAGGGTGGGTGCTTAACCAGTCGATAATAGGTTGAAAATCAGCAGCATTCATGGATGGGTGAAATTAATAGCTATGATGGCAGACTCGGTTATGGCCATTTTTTTGAGCCTCAATTAAAGCAATGTTCGCGTCATTAATTAGTTTGCTGGCACTGACTTCTTTGCTGCCGGAAACATAGGAAGTGCAGCCTAAGCTGACTGTAATTGTGTCAACCACTGGCCAGTTATTTTCTTCTATTGTTCGTCTTATTCTCTCCGCAATAACCAGAACCCCGTCGGCAGGAGTACAGGGTAGTAGCAAGTATGATGTATGTTGGCTATCACTGTAGTCACTATCGCCAGCACGAATCATCGCACGAAGTATTTCAGAAAATTGAATAAGTAATGTGTTTGTCGTATTGACGCCGTGTAAATCATGAACTTGGGGGAAGTAGTCTATGGTTAGAGATATGAGGGAAAGCGACTTTCCTGTTCTATCAGCTCTGCATATTTCTTTATTTAAAGTGTCTTCAAGGTGTCGATAGTTATATGCACCCGTTAAAGGGTCACGTACTTCTAGGGCTACAAGTGTACGGCTACGGCGTTGGTGCAGTTGAGCATAAGTACTGGCAAGGCTAATAAGAAGGGTATAAATCGTTGCAAAGGTAAGTGCTTGGATAAATCCTGACTTCCAAAATAAAATTAAGCTCAATATTATTGCAGAAAGGGTATTTAATAGAGTTGCCTGACGATGAGATAGTGCAATGTAGCTTAATAAACCTAAGGGGAAGACCCAATGCTGTACTTTTTCCGGGTAAGTGAAGCTATCTCTTACAATAAGTAAAAGTGCTAGCACAATAGCCCATAAACACACTCGGGATAAATATTTGGCTTCAGGTGTAAAACGGGCATAGGCGCTGACGCTCAAGAATACCGTGCAAAGAAAGCTGGCACTATAGACTAATTCAAATAATCCATAGCGGTAGTTCTGAATGGCCAAAAAAAACAGAATACTTGCACTTAGTAAAAAGAGTGTCGCAATGAGTCTGGTTTGTAATTGTTTGTCTGCAATCATTTGTTAGCGCCTCCCTTTGAGTTTGAAGCGCTATCATTAGTTTCTACTTCACGATAAAGGTTTGTTCTATTACTGCTTTTGGCGAGTGTCTCCTTGAGAGCCTGAGCTGCTCTAAATGTCAGTGAGCTGCTATCATCACCAATGTTTAAGCCCGACACCCCAACACTGACTGTAATCGTTTCATTGTTAACAGTGGTGTTTTTTCGAATTTGAATACGTAACCCGTTAGCGATCTTAACCGCTTGTGCTGAGCTGGTGTGTGGCAGCACGATCAAGAATTCATGGTGTTCCCATAAATAATAGCTATCAAATAAACGGAGATTGTTATGTAGTAATTTACCTATGTTAATGGTCACGGTGTCTTGTTCTTTTGATGAAAGTTTTGATGTACAAATTGTATCAACTGCCAGGGCCATCGTAGATAGCTCGCTTCCTTCACGTTCGCATCGTTGAATTTCTTTGGCTAAATCATCATCCAAATGCTCTCGTATGGCTGCTTTAGTCAAGTTGTCTGTTCTGCGTAAGGGTTTAAGCTGGCGTCGGCGAAGTTCTCTCAAATACACCAAGCTGCAACTTATCCCTAAATAGAGTAAATAATTAAGCGAGACCTGGATGTTTTCAAGAGGTTGGGAGGTATTGCTCAATGCAATCATGGCAATGAGTGAGAAAGCGCCGACCAGCCATAAAGCTGCCTTAAAAGGAAAAACAAAGAAGACAAGTAATGGAATAAAATAGAGCCAGATTTTTGCGCTGTCAATACCTAGCGATAAGCTGACAATGGTAATGAACCCTAATGCAACAGATGTTCTTTTAAACCAGACAAGGCTTGGTTTAGAGTCTTGATTATGGCTACTTTTGAAACGATTGACGAAGAGTAGTACGCAAAGAATCGCCATTTGGGTCGCAAAAATATACTGACCACTTACTAAGGTCACCAGGCTTAATAGTCCTGATAGAGTGGCTGCGTACAAGTAAGGTTTAGATTGGATCAGAAGTTGGTGGTCTGTCTGTGACATGGCAGCTCTAAATATATATGACCGTTTAAGGTGTAGATAACGGTTCTAGCGATGGATTATTGTTAGTTTGAGTCTAGCATAGATCATTATAGAATGGAGTGACATGATTTAAAGCGTCAAATTTCAGGTTTTAACTTACTTCTTCAGCTGTCAGGGGGAGTAAAGCCTTCAGGCGTTTTACCTTGTAGGTGGTAAGCAAATGCAATGATTTCAGCAATGACGCGATAAAGTACCTCGGGGATTTCATCGCCAAGTTCTAATTTTGCCAGAATATCGACTAACTCGCTATTTTCATAAAGTGGCACGCCATATTCTTGAGCGATTTTTATTATCTCGCTTGCAATGTCTGACTCGCCCTTTGCTACTAACTTTGGAGCATTGATCTCATCGTATTTTAGGGCGATCGCTCTAGGTTGTTTGCTCATGCTTTAATATCCACCAGACTACGATCGAGTCTTGTTTTGTTGTGTTTTGGGTGGCCTTTTTGACAGCAAATATCACTGACCTCTAACCCCAGTTCAGTTAGCTTGGATTGGAAGTGTGATTTTTCACGATTGATTAAGTCCAAGGTTTCAGGGCGGTCAGCCCAAATAGTTGATGTAATAGTTGGAGGGTTGAGTATGGCTTGTACGTAAATCGCTCCCAGCTGTTCGAAATTAAATGAAAGTGCAAGGCGCCATTGGATTTTTGTATCAAGGCTTTCTTGTTCTTCCTTAGATGTGTCCTCTTCTTGGTCAATTCTTACATCAAAGGTTGTAAATTGGTTGTGGGGGTTAGTAACAGGTAGTTCAAAAAACCACGATTGAATGTTGCTTGTTTCGCTTGTATTGCTTTGACTTTGATAAAGGCTGTTTAGCTGGTTGAACTGAATTCGGTTTAACATTCCAGCAATTAATTTTAATAATTGACCTGTTGTAAACTGCTGTTCTGCTAAAAGAGACTCAGCTTTTGATGTGTTTTGAACTGATGAAGAGCCTGAAAAATGAGGGAAATTAAATGGTGAATTCAATAAATCTAACTGAGCCAGAGCTTCAACATAAGAGGGTTTGGTCTGATTAGTGTTTGGTAGACCTGTTTTCAGTGCAGAGGTAACTGCAAGCAGAAGTCCTTTTAGGTCATTGCTTATACTTGAATTGCTGCTTGAGCCTATGGTCGAAGGTGTCGTTGTGCCTACAGGTGCTGATACAGATGCAGGTATAGGCGAGGTGGATGTCGGTGCAGATGCTGATGTAGATGCGTGCGCAGGGACTTTAGCAGCCGCTGTAGCAGGTATAGGGCTTGATAAGTTTGAGTTGTTAGTTGATTGGTTTAATGAGTGTTGCTGTGGTGTTTGGGGTTGTTGGCTTGTTTGTAATGTTTGCGGCGTCGTACGGGTGGTGTTTAAAGTGCCTGAAGGGGAGGCTTGTTCCTTTTGTTGTGGGATTGTGTTGTCGTTTATTTGCTTTTGAAGTGTGTTTGATAGTGTCTTGGTGTTTGTTTGTGTTGTTGAAAGTGTATGCTGAAGTTGAGTGATTTGATGTTTTATACTACTTGGCGTACCAGGGCTTTGTTTAATTAAAGACTCAAAAAAAATACCGCTCTCTCTAAAGATGTCTTTGGCTGTTGAGGTGGGAGTATTGTTGGTTGAACTTGGATTTACTTTATTAATTTCTGAGAAAAAATGCTGGTTTGGTGCTTGTTTGGCTAGCATTGAAAGCACTACTTTTGCTTGGTTGGATGCTTGTGTTGAGTTGCTTTGTTTACTGAGTATATCTAAAGCTTCAAGACCTGTGTTTAAAGAAACTTGTCTAGGCATGGCCTGGTTGATAGCGTTTAACAATAAAGAAATGGTCGTATTGTTGGTCAATGTTTTGTCTGTGTTTAGCGGGCTTGGGTTCAATGGCCTTGTGGGGAGTACTGTAAGGCTACTGTCCGAATTTAATATGACTGAAAGTTTTTGCCCTAACTGAAGAGGCTTTTCAGAGCTTGTTAACAAAAGTTTTCCATTGAGTTTCAGTAACCATTCTGTGTTGTTGGGGGGGGGGGAGGTCTCGGCGTTGGAAGAGTGAGGCATTTTCGAAGAAGCGACCAGCTTACTCACAATAGCTTGATAAACTTTATTTTTCTCTAAATTTAGTGCTTCGATTGAAACAGGGGTTGTAGGGTGGTTTTCTGATTGAGTAGGTTTGGGTTGAGGGTTTGGCGTGACAGCTATTGGTTTGGGGTGTTGTGGAATATCCATGTTATCAACTCGTGTTCGGTGAGCAAACAAAAATGCTTGCCTTGCAAAAAGTAATGATTATGCTTATTAATACCTACTATCGATCCCGTTTTATCTCAACCTACAGAAAAATAGGTGCTTGATCGTGAATTAGCTCGCGTTGCATGAAAAATGTTACTTTTATTATGTGAACCGGCTCCCAATCAACGCGGTAACAGATTATTTCATAGAGTATCCCAGATATAATGGGCAGCGCAAAAAAAACGTAGGACGAAATTGGTTAATAGGATAATTTAGTGTGATGAGAAGGCTTTTTGCTCGGTTTAGTGTGATCATTTTCGTAAGTCTTATACTTACAGCTTGCCAGTCTAATGAAGGGGTGAAACCTTTAGATGTTGCTAAGGGTTTTTTTACCGGGCCACTTCCTCAGGGATTACCTGTTTTTATTGAAATAAATGAACCTTTCTGGGCGCATGATCCTGACGCAGACGAATCTGAAAATGAAAAGAGCCTATCTCTTTTTAGTGTTGCTTTGCCTGAAGATGGCGAAGTGGTGAGACAAAATGATGAAAGTGAATCTGATGAAATAGTGAGTCAAGATGGAGAAACAGTACGTAAACCGATCCCCATTTTTACTACCAGTAGTGATTATGTAACAAGTTTAAATACTATTGATGATAATGCTGCCCGCACAGAAATCTCTATCTTGGTTAATAAAGGTAACGTTTATAAAGTTGATCACCTTAATGGGTCGATTCGATTAATTAATCACTTTGTTGATAAGATTTGTGAAATTATTCCTGTAGAAATTATAGAGACAACATCAACAAATAGTAATAGTGATGTGACTCATACTATTTTGCATGATGAACTGATTTATGTTGTGACTGTCGATGGCGCAGTTACTGAAAGTGATTGCGCTAACCCCTCTAATAAGCTTAAGCGCTTTTATGAGCTACCGTTAAATTATCAGTTCAATGCTGATGAAGATGATGAAACAAAAACGAATGAACTTAAGCCACCTGTTTCTGAGTCATTAGCTCGTGCAAAGTTGGTGTTTGGTTGGGTTGATGATGAAGTTACAGTCGCGAATGATGATCAACGATTAAGCTATGGTTATTTAGGTTATAGCATTGCGGAGAATAAGCTTCGTTTCTTTGATGACAAGCGTGCTGAGGTATGGTGTCAGCCGAGGAAGCTTCAAACTTTTGTGGTAGAGGATATAGGTCAAGATGAATATAGCCCTAATTATTTATTTAAATTGACTGAGCTCGAACAGCAGCAGTATATGTTGCAGTTAGGTTTGGATGTATTTGTTTTTGACAGTACTTCCGAGCTTTTTTTAAAGCCACCTAATAAAAGCTATTGTGAGGCTGTTTCTTTGTCAGAGACAGAGACGGCTCCTGAGTCAGAAATAAAATCGCCTTCTGATATTGAAATTGAAAATATACTAACCGACCGAATCTTTAAGACTGAAATTACGCTAGCAGGCACATCAAAGACAAGTGAAACGGTTCAGGCGGTGACGGTGTTATCTGACGATGATGAGCTTGTGTTTGTAGATGGCTCAAAGATTTTTCGCTATAACTATGAGCCGTCAAGCTCTCCAGTTACGACTCGTAACTTCATGGTCAAAAAACAAAACCCTGTCTCAATTGATCAAGTAGAGTATCGTAGTACTTACCCATTTTCGCAGTTTGACTTAACTGGTTGTGATGATATCGAAAATGTCTTCGAATGCAGCGCAGCGCATGACTTAGAATCAAATGCGTGGCAATTTTTTAGTGAGTGTGAGGCGGATAAAGGTTGTAGTTTTACGAATGAAAATTCTGATTTCTGTTTCACGGCAGAAGAGTTGGAGTCCGACCCTACGGCAGGAAGCTTATGTACCGCCACTGACTATCGTCATTTGGATGAGCTAAATAATGTGAATAACGATGCTGAGTTTAGAGGTTTTATGCAGTATGACAGTGCTTATATTCACAGTCTTGATTATATATTGCATGATAACAGTCTTTTTATTACTGCACGGATGAGTGAAAAAGAGATCCTCCTTCGATACTTTTATAATGTAGATCTAAGTGAAGCGAAATCTGACCGAGAAACTATCTTATTTGGTGAGCGTCTTGAGCACTTCGGGTTTGATGTATATCTGAATAACAATAATTTATTTGCAACGGTTCTTTGGAAAAGACAACATCGTGAAAATGAATGTTATAAAAATTATCAACAAGTGGAATGTCTTCTAGGTAGTGATGAAGAAGGTGTCTCTAACGAATGTACGGGAAGGGATCTTGCTGATGGGGCGTGCTTTAATGGCTTTCAGGAATATGAATCTGTCGCACTGTTTTGTACCGAGGCTGAAATAGCTAACGGGACTTGTACTGATAACGAAATAATGAACACGAATAATTTGACCGTAAACCAAGCTGATGAAAGCGGTAAGTGGCTGCGTATGCTTGATGTGGGCGCTATAGATGACAATAAAAATGTGATGTATTTACTGTCAGATGTTAAAACCTCAGTGATTGATGAGGGTGTGTTGACTGACCCTTATTTACATTCGGTCGATAATGCAGATGGAAGTCCGTCCGCATCAAATATTCTGGGTCAAATTAATGGTAAGGTTGAGTCAGTTGTAAGCGGTTGGATTTCTAATGATAATCAGGCTCGTTTAGATGTCATTACAGAAGAGGTAGAGTTATCTAAGGTCGTGGCGCTCAATACTGTTCAGAGTGTGGCAAATATTCATTATATAACAGACCCTAAGCTAGATAACGGCGCATCACCTTCTGATCCTGATGATGGCATTAATAAGCAGCTTATTAATGTGGGTGGGCTGAAGTTTATAAGGTCTATTACTCGGATTAATGATGAGGAGTAATTAGATTTGAATGCATATTATGTTTTGCCGGAACAATATTTTAGCCGAAGTTAATCTTCAACTGGAGTGTAAATATGTCAAAACCAAGCACTTACCTATACGCCTTAATTGCTGGTGTATCGCTTGGATGGCTTGCTCAACAGTTTTGGAATATTGGTTCTGTACACTCCAGCCGTTCTCGTGACAGCTTAATGTCTCAAAATGTTGCTCGGCTACAGGAGCTTAAGGTAAATAGGGAATATAAAGCCACTCCCGAAATGCAAGAGTCAGAGATTGATGAGTCTGATTTATTATTGGATCTGATTCTTAATAATAAAATTGATGCTGCAGAGCAGCTGTTTAGAGATAGTTGGGGAGATTTCTCTCAAGATCTATCGCTCAGTCGCGCAATAGCTGAAAAACGCTTGGATTCAGGTAATTATCACGCAGCTTTTGCACTTCTCTATGATCAGAGGCTATTTGTTCCGTTTGAGCAAGAAGATGACTTGCTTCAGTTGATATATACATCGGTAGAAAATACTGAAACCAAATTGACAGAAAAAAACCATCTCAAGGCCTTGGTTGATTTATATAATTTGCTGATTAGTTTGCATGCTGAGCACGCACCTTATTATTTGCGTTTAACATACTGGTTGCTAGAGTCTGGTGACTATTATGGCGCAGAACAGAGCTTGGCTGGGGCGATGAATGATATAAAGTACGAAGATGACGTCGAGCTGCTGGCTGCTCGCATTGAAAAGGGTGATACAAGTAGTGGAGTGGTTGCTGTTCCAATTAATAAGGTAGGAGAACACTTTGTTGTAAAGGTCCTAATTGATAATAATTATACAGTAGAATTAATGATCGATACTGGGGCGACGATGTCGGTACTTAAAACTTCTTTGGTTGAAAGTAATGATGCTGAAGCTTTATTTAGCTCTGATTCTCTAACGATGAATACTGCTAATGGGAAAGTATCCGGGAAGCGGGTAATGGTTGAATCATTTGTTTTAGGTCAGTATGAGCTAAAGGGGGTGGAGGTAGGTGTTGTGCCGTTGCCAGATTTTCGATTTGATGGTTTGCTTGGAATGAATGTGCTGAGCCGTTATGATTTTTTTATTGATCAAGAGCGGCAGTTATTGGTTTTAAAGTGATGATTATAGCTTAATGTTAATTAGGTCTTCAGTAGATGTATCGTGATAGTAAATATTCATCAAAGCTTCAAATCTAAATCTAAATAGCCTCGTTGGATTGATACCTCGAAGGACTTCGAACCTTCTGCTAGTTCTAAAAAACGTGTACGTAGTACTTTTAATTTTTTGAGTTCTTCCGCGCTTGGAAATTCTTCATTGTCATCATATTTCTTGCCTAGCTCGTAGAGTTCTTTCAAATAAACTGCGCGACTTTTTGCCACAAGCTTAGCGATGGGTTTAAGGCCTTCAACGGTAAGTTTTTCAATTTCAGGGTTGATATAGTCCCGATTAGCTTTTTTGAGTATTTGATTGAATTGTAATAACAAACGATTTATATCTTTTTCATCCATTTTGGGTAACCCATTCACTTTATCAGTTGTGATTTTTTACTACTAAGTACTAATAGCGACCCTTTAAGCATAGTGAATATCTATAAAATCGCGAGTTCAATAAACACTTGCTTTGCTTTTCTTGGTGGCATCAGTATGCTTCCCTCTTTTAAAGTTTCTTGTCGTTAGTGTTACGGATGCAATTGAGATAAAAATGGCTTTACCTGAGAATAACGAAGTAAAAATAAAATCCCAGAAAGTACGTGGCTTACTTCAGTCTACGGGTTTGGTTGGTATTATGACTTTACTTTCCCGTGTCTTTGGTTTGATTCGTGACGTAGTGGTTGCAAACTTATTTGGAGCGACAGCTGGAGCGGATGCTTTTTTTATTGCTTTTAAAATACCTAACTTTTTTCGTCGCTTGTTTGCTGAAGGTGCATTTTCCCAGGCATTTATTCCTGTGCTGTCGGAGTATCGAAGAACTAAGACGGAGCGTGATGTAAGGCTGTTGGCTAACTCTGTTGCAGGCGTTCTTGGTGGAATTTTGTTTGTGATTACATTTTTAGCAATTATAGGCGCGCCATGGCTTACAGCTATTTTTGCCCCAGGGTTTTTAGATGATGCCCATAAGTATTCATTAGCGACTGAAATGTTGCGCATTACTTTCCCTTATCTGTTTCTGATTTCGTTAACTGCTTTTGCTGGCTCTATTCTTAATAGCTATGGGTATTTTGCAATTCCAGCCTTTACACCGGTATTACTTAATCTGGTGCTTATTTCAGCGGCAGTTTGGTTGACGCCGATGTTTTCAGAGCCTGTTATTGGCTTGGCTTGGGGGGTATTTATTGCTGGGGTGGTACAGTTATTTTTTCAATTACCCTTTTTACTTAAAATGGGCCTGTTACCACGCCCACGTTTAGACTATCAGCATGAAGGTGTAAAACGTATTTTTCGTTTAATGCTTCCCGCTCTGTTTGGAGTATCGGTTAGCCAAATAAATTTACTATTAGATACGGTGTTAGCTTCCTTCTTGCAAACAGGGAGTGTGTCATGGCTTTATTATTCGGATCGTTTGGCGGAATTACCCCTTGGTATATTTGGTATAGCGATAGCCACGGTTATATTGCCAAGCTTGTCCCGAAAGCATGCAGCAAAGTCTGAACAGGAATTTTCTGATACCTTGGATTGGGCGCTTAGAATAATTTTATTGATGGGTTTGCCAGCAGCGTTGGCCTTGATTGTGTTGGCTGAACCCTTGGTAACGAGTCTGTTTTATTATGGGGAACTCTCTCAGCAGGATGTCTTCATGTCAGCACAAAGCTTACGTGCTTATGCGCTAGGTTTGCTTGCATTTATGCTAATTAAAGTGCTTGCGCCAGGGTATTTTTCTCGTCAGGACATGAAGACGCCAGTCAAAATAGGTATTTGGGCGATGTGTGCCAATATGGTGTTTAATCTTATACTGATTTGGCCTCTGCAGCATACCGGTCTTGCTTTGGCGACAGCAATATCTTCCTGGATGAATGCGTTATGGCTATTACATGGTTTGGTGAATCAAAATGTATATCGCCGAAGTAAGGGGTGGGGGGTATTTACCTTTCGGATTGTATTCGCTAATGTTGTTATGATTTCTTTAATTTACTGGATGCAGGTACCGACAGAGAGTTGGTTTTTGATGGATGTTTGGGCAAGGGCAAGTACATTAACGCAGTTGGTTCTTTTTGGTGTGGTTGCTTATTTTTCTGTCTTGATATTAAGCGGTTTGAATTTAAAGGCTATGTTGGGTGGGGCTTTAAAGCATTAATTCCACATTGAAAAAGCGATAGAATTGATAACCGTGTCCCGTACCGAACGATCAAATCGTAATTGAATGTGAAATGGCTTTATTTTTTGTAATGGAAGGTTTTTAATAGCAAATATATACAGTTGGTTAAATATTGTTCTATGGTTTAGGTCGTTGACCGGAAATCATAAATGATTAAGCTGGCAGTTTAGACTTTTAGCGGTTTAAAGGAATGAGCCGAAAACATCTCTGGAGCTTATTATGGTAAAACACTTTTTTTCAAGTTTGTTGTTTATATTTGTTTTCTCGGTTGGGGTGAGTAATGCTTTTGCTGAAGATGAGTTTGTGCCTGCATACCAAAATGAAGGTAATTATAGTTCTGATGAATACGGTTCCTTGGAAGATGAAACCGAGAAGTATCTTACCCGAGACGGCGGTCGAACTTATTACACTTCTGGAAAAAAGAATGGCTTTCGTGTAAATGAAAACAATGAAGAATCAACCGATGAAACCGTTGGTATTTTGACCTTTATATTAGCTCCATTTACACTTATTTATATGAATGTTATTGGTTGGTGGGATTAATTCAACGCTATTGTTATATCGACTATTTTGACCCCTTTATCTTTTTGATAAAGGGGTTTTTTTATGTGTTCTTTTTATTTTTAAGGGGATCATTGTAATATTTATTGTTACCTGAAGGCTGTTGATTGAATGTTGAGGGCATGAGCACGTATAATCGGCAACTATTTTTGTGAATCTAGTGTTTTTTGGATCTAATCAGTGGTGGCAATGCGGTTATTAAGGGGGCTTCACAACCCAGGGTTAACAAAGACAAAATGTGTTGCCACGATAGGTAATTTTGATGGCGTTCATTTAGGGCACCAAGCTATTATTCAGCAAGTGGTTAGCAAAGCTAAAAGCTTGGGGGTACCCTCTGTTGTCATTATATTTGAACCCCAACCTATGGAGTTTTTTCAGGGTAAGGATGCTCCTGCAAGGTTAATGCGTTTTCGAGAAAAGTATCAGGCCTTGTCTTCCTTCGGTTTAGATTACGTATTTTGCTTGAAGTTTGATTCAAAACTTAGCCACTTGTCAGCAGAATCATTTGTTGAGACTGTTTTAGTGTCTCATTTAAAAATTTGTCATCTTGTTATTGGTGACGATTTTCGTTTTGGAGGCGACAGGAAGGGTGACTTTTCTCTTTTACAGGTACTTGGCAGATCCAGAGGGTTTACTGTTGAGAATACGCCAACCCAGATAGCATCAACGCTGGAAGAAAATGATGATCGAATTAGTAGTACTTTTGTCAGGGACTTACTAAATCAAGCAAGATTTACTGCAGCCCAAAAGATTTTAGGCCGCGAATATAGCATGATGGGTCGCGTTATTCATGGTCAAAAATTGGGCCGGCAACTAGGGTTTCCTACGGCGAATATTGCATTGCAGCGTATAAAAGTGCCTTTTACAGGTGTATATGCTGTAAAAGTTAATTTTAAAAATGGTGAGCAGGTTTTAGGGGTTGCTAATATTGGTGTTAAACCAACAGTAGGAAATTTTTTACCCTCACTAGAGATACACTTATTAGATTTTAATGACACTATTTATGGCGAGCAGTTAAACGTCATTTTTTGTGACAAAATTCGAGATGAACAGCGCTTTGATAGTATTGAAGCGCTAAAAGAACAGATCAGTAAAGATATAAACGATGCCAAGCGCTATTTTTCAAAATAAGTGTTGGTTTCAATTTAACGATTTACGTGTTTAGAAAAGTGATAATAATATGAGTGATTACAAGCATACCCTAAACCTGCCTGCAACGGACTTTCCGATGAAAGGCAACTTGGCTCAGCGTGAACCTGGCATGTTAAAGCAGTGGCAGGATATGAACTTGTACGATCAAATTCGTCAAGCTAGAGCAGGCGCTGAAAAGTTCATTTTGCATGATGGACCTCCTTATGCGAATGGCGGTATTCACTTGGGTCATGCCGTTAATAAAATTCTCAAAGATATTATCATTAAGTCGAAAACACTGAGTGGTTATGATGCACCTTATGTACCTGGTTGGGATTGCCATGGTTTACCGATTGAGCACAACGTTGAAAAGAAAAAAGGTAAAGCGGGTGTAAAAATTGGTTACCCTGAGTTCCGCAAAGCCTGCCGGGAATATGCTGCAAAGCAGGTGGCAGGCCAGAAAACCGATTTTATTCGACTTGGTGTGCAAGGTGACTGGGATAAGCCTTATCTCACCATGGACTTTGATTTCGAAGCCGATATTATCCGTTCTTTAGGTAAGATCATTGAAAATGGTCACTTACAGAAAGGCTTTAAGCCTGTTTATTGGAGTGTGGTAGGTGGTTCAGCCTTAGCTGAAGCTGAAGTTGAATATCAAGATAAGCAATCTACTGCCATTGATGTGCGCTTTGATGTCGTTGATGCCGCTGCCGTGTTAAGTGCTTTTGGTGCTGAAGGTGCAAGTGAGCCAATGTCGATCGTTATCTGGACGACAACTGCTTGGACCTTGCCTTCAAATCAGGCCGTATCTCTGAATGCCGCTTTAGACTATTCCCTTGTGAGGTGCGATTTAGGTCAAGGTCCTGAGCTATTGATCATGGCTGAGGCTTTAGTGGATGAAAATATTGAACGTTATGGTTTAGAGAATCATGAAGTACTAGGGCGTTGTCAAGGCAGCGCTTTAGAGAAACAACTGCTTATTCACCCGTTTTATCGTGAGTTAAAGGTGCCTGTCATTTTGGGTGATCATGTTACAACGGATGCGGGTACTGGGGCAGTACATACAGCACCAGACCACGGTGTAGATGATTTCTATGTAGGTAAAAAATATGGAATTAGTACTTTAAACTATGTTGATGACGGTGGTGTATTTCGAGATAGCGTTGCGATTTTTGCTGGCCAGCATGTTTATAAAGTAGAAGTAAATGTATTGGCTGAGCTGGAAACGCATGGCAAACTGGTTAAAAAGAAGGTATTTACACATAGTTATCCGCACTGCTGGAGAACCAAAACACCATTAATCTATCGAGCTACGCCTCAGTGGTTTGTCAGTATGACTAAGAATGGTTTAAGGCAGTCAGCTTTGGATGCAGTTAAAGGTGTGCAATGGATTCCGGAATGGGGGCAAAGTAGAATAGAGGGGATGTTAGAGCAGAGCCCTGACTGGTGTATTTCCCGTCAACGAACATGGGGAGTGCCAATTACCTTGTTCGTTCATAAAGATACGCAAGAATTACACCCTGATACCAGTGCATTGATCGAGCAAGTCGCCAAGCGAGTTGAAGAAAAAGGCATTGATGCATGGTTTGAGATGGACGCCTCAGAATTACTAGGTGACGAAGCAGAAAACTACAGTAAAGTTACCGACACTCTGGATGTATGGTTCGACTCAGGAGTCACGCATGCGGCGGTATTAAAGCAGCGTGAAGAGCTAGGTCAATACCCAGCAGACTTATACCTTGAAGGTTCTGATCAGCACCGGGGTTGGTTCCAGTCATCACTTAAAACAGGCATGGCCATTAACAATCAAGCGCCTTATAAGCAAGTACTGACACACGGCTTTGTGGTGGATGGCGATGGTAAAAAAATGTCTAAGTCGGTGGGGAATGTAATCGCGCCACTTGAGGTGACGAATAAGCTCGGTGCAGATATTTTACGTCTATGGGTTGCTGCAACAGACTATAGTGGTGAAATGACCGTTTCAGATGAGATTTTGAAACGCTCAGCCGATTCATATCGTCGAATTCGAAACACAGCTAAATTTCTATTGTCGAATATTAATGGCTTTAACCCTGAAACCGATATGCTGCCTGAAAGTGAAATGTTAGCGCTTGATCGCTGGGCAGTCGATCGTGCTTTACAGCTTCAAAATGAATTAAAAGAAGCTTATAACGAATACAGTTTTTTAACTGTTTTCCAAAAAGTGGTCCAATTTTGTGGTATTGATCTAGGTGGTTTCTATCTGGATATCATTAAAGATCGCCAATATACGACGCAAGCAGATAGCTTGGCGCGTCGCTCATGTCAAACAGCGATGTATCACATACTTGAAGCAATGACGCGTTGGATTGCGCCAATTCTTAGCTTTACTGCTGATGAAATCTGGAAGTCTTTACCTGTTGCGGCAGAAGGAAAGCGTGAAAGCAGTGTTTTCCTAAGTACTTGGTATGAGGGACTTGTAGCACTTGGTGACAGTAGCAAGCTTGATCGTGATTTTTGGGAGCAAGTGCTGTCCGTAAAAAATGCCGTTAATAAACGCATTGAAGAAGAACGTAAAACTGGCAATGTAAAAGGCTCTTTAGGAACAGAGATTAGCCTGTATTGTGATGGTGAACTTCATGATTTACTTGTATCTTTAGGTGATGAATTACGCTTCGTATTAATTTGTTCTGAAGCAACCGTACACCCCCTATCAGAAGGCAATGCAGCCTCAGCACAAGAGAGCGATGTTAAAGGCTTATCATTAATGGTGAAACCTGCGGAGCACCAGAAGTGTGACCGATGCTGGCATCACCGTGAAGAAGTAGGTCAGAATGAAAAACACCCTCTATTATGCGGACGTTGCATTGATAATATTGACGGTGAAGGCGAAGAGAGACAGTTTGCATGAGTGAGCAACAAGGAAAGTCCATGATCTCTTGGTTATGGTTGAGTGTTGTCGTAATTGTTGCTGATTTAGCCACAAAATATTTTGCCAGTGCTAACTTGGAATATGCCGTCCCGGTTGCAATATTTCCTAGCTTTAACTTAACACTGCTTCACAATACTGGTGCTGCGTTTAGTTTTCTGGCGACTGAATCTGGATGGCAGCGATGGTTTTTTGCAATACTTGCCAGTGTGGTCAGCATTGCATTGGTCCGTTGGTTAGCAACCTTAAAAGATGATCCGTGGATGGGCGTTGCGATTGCCTTAATCCTTGGCGGCGCTTTAGGGAACTTATATGACCGGATTACGCTAGGTTATGTCGTCGATTTTTTACATTTTTATTGGAATGATAATCACTTTCCAGCATTCAATATTGCTGATTCTGCCATTACAGTTGGTGCAGGGTTAATGATCATTGATGTGTTTAAAAATAAGAAATCGGAATCCTGAATTTTAAAATTACTTCTTTGTAAATAACTCATCGGTATTAACGATTATGTCTACTAGTTCGTCTATTCAAGTGGGTGAGAACACCCTCGTAACCTTACATTTTTCTTTAAACTTGAGTAACGGTGATCTCATCGATTCAACCTTTGAAAAACAAGCTGCCAAATTTGAATTTGGTGATGGGCAGCTACCTGATGGCTTTCAGTCTTATCTGGTTGGAATGTGTGCCGGCGAAAAGAATGAATGGCAAGTGCCGCCCGAAAAATCCTTTGGTATGCCTAACCCTAATAATGTTCAGGTAATGAAGCGCAAAGACTTTTCAGCAGATATTGAACTGGCAGAAGGTCTGGTTGTTTCATTTGCAGATGCGAATAAATCAGAGCTTCCAGGCGTTGTAAAATCATTTAATGAAGAAGAAGTGACGATCGACTTTAATCATCCTCTTGCTGGCGAGGTACTTTGCTTTAAGGTTGAAATCATTGCAGTCGAATCCTTTGAAAAAAAGAGTTAATAGCGTTATGAAAGTGAAACTAGCGAATCCGAGGGGGTTTTGTGCCGGCGTTGATCGTGCGATTGAAATCGTAAACCGGGCTTTGGAGGTTTTTGGCGCGCCAGTTTATGTTCGTCATGAAGTGGTACATAACCGTTTCGTGGTCGATAATTTAAAAGATAAAGGCGCTATTTTTGTTGATGAGCTGCATGAAGTTCCTGACAACTCTTTAGTGATTTTCAGCGCTCATGGTGTATCTAAAGCTGTTCAGGAAGAAGCTAAAAATCGTGATTTAAACATTTTTGATGCAACCTGCCCCTTAGTGACTAAAGTGCATTTAGAGGTTAGTAAATACAGCCTTGATGGCATGGAGTGTATTCTTATTGGGCATGAAGGTCACCCAGAAGTTGAAGGAACAATGGGGCAGTATGATTTTCGAAATGGTGGCGAAATTTATCTGGTTGAAGATGAGCAACAGGTGGCCGATTTACAAGTTCAGGATGAAGAGAAGTTAGCTTATGTGACTCAAACAACTTTATCTGTTGATGATGCTGCAAAAGTCATCGATGCACTAAAGTCACGGTTCCCTAAGATACGTGGGCCGAGAAAAGATGATATTTGCTACGCCACTCAAAATAGACAAGATGCTGTGAAGGCATTATCTGGCATGTCAGATGTCATGCTGGTTGTAGGCTCTCCGAATAGTTCAAATTCAAACCGTTTGCGTGAGCTTTCTGAACGAATGGGGACGCGTGCTTACCTGATTGATGATCAGTCCGAGATTAAAGACCAGTGGCTAGAAGGTGTGCGAACGGTATCAGTGACTGCCGGTGCTTCTGCGCCTGAAATTTTAGTTCAGAATGTGGTAAATAGGCTTAAAGAACTTGGTGTAAATAATGTTGAAGAGATTAATGGTCGACCAGAAAATATTGTTTTTAGTATGCCAAAAGAACTTAGGATTCCGGTAAAAAACATAGAGAACTAAAGTTTGAATGCTTTTACTATTGAGATGAGAGCCGGCAAAGATTCATCTGTATAATATTTGTTAACAAAAAATAGCTAATCTAAATTGGTTAGATCTCAAAGCATTGTCTAGACTGATTTATACGTAAGAATATTATTGGTCAGGTAACCGTTTTCGTTATGTCAAACAAGTTCTCTTCAGCTGCAGATGCTAACTCCAAACTGATTGAAGTTAAGCTGCCCTCTGATTCTCTAGAAATAGGAATGCATGTCACGCGTTTAGACCGTCCTTGGACAGAAGTGCCTGTGTTAATGCAAGGCCTTACTATCGAGACACCCGATGATATCGATATGCTCAGAGACCATTGTGTTTATGTGTATATCGAAATTGAAAAAGAATTTTGGCTTGAAATGGCTCAAGGGTCTGTGGAACAAAAAGAAGAGAAGGTATTTCCTGGCTTTCGTGAGAAAATCGATATTCATGACGAGCTTCCCATAGCAAAACTCACGTTTGATACTGCTCGTGATCAAGTGGATGAAGTACTTGAAAGTATTAGTAGTGGCGAGACCTTTGATATGGATGCTTCCCGCAAAGCCATTCAGTCTTGCGTTACAAGCATACTCAATAACGCCAACGCCTTGCTCTGGTTAACTCAAGTTAAGCAACAGGACCATTATACGGCTGAGCATTCTTTGCGTGTTGGTATTTTAGCGATTGCATTTGGTCGTTTCCTTGATTTCAATGAGCATGATCTAGAGTTGCTTGGTTTATGTGGCATGCTTCATGATGTTGGGAAGGCAAAAATACCTGACGATATCCTTAATAAGCCTGGCCGCTTGTCGAGAATTGAATTTGATATTATGAAAGAGCATGCGCAATTCGGTAAAGATATTTTACTCGAGTATGATGGTGTTGAAAAACTCATTATAGATACTGCGCATTATCACCATGAACGAGTGGATGGTAAAGGTTATCCTGAGCAGGTTAATGCCGCTTACCTTCATAAATATATCCGTATGGTTTCTATCGTAGATGTATACGATGCAATTACGAGTGCTAGACCCTATAAAGACGGTTCCCCTGCATTTGATGCCCTGAAAATATTATTCTCAGAGCGTGGTAAGCATTTTGACAATGATCTGGTTGAAGCTTTTATTCGTATGGTTGGAATTTACCCGCCTGGAACGTTGGTTGAAATGACGAATGGGGAAGTAGGTATCGTCGTCTCAGCCAATGCAGACTCGCGTCTAAGGCCTAAAGTTGAATTGGTTTTGACTGCCGATAAAAAAATTCGTCCGCCATATATTATTAATTTATTAGATGGTATACCAGATACCTCCGGCTCACCTTATGTGATCAAAGAAGGTATTACTAATGGTACGTATGGAGTGGATGTGAAAGATTATATTTTGAAATAAGTAAAAACCTCGTATAGTACATGGCTCTATAATGAAAGTGACATAAAAGGATTTTGTGTCTCGCGATATCAAGGAATGATAGCCATGGTCAAACTAAAGGGTTTTACCCTAATAGAACTGCTAATTACTATTGCGGTAATTGGAATTACCTTCTCTGCTGCGTTACCCTCGTTTTCTTCATTGATTGGCGATCGAAAGGCCGATTCAACCGTTGAGACATTTCTAACGCTCTTCAGTCTGGCACGTAGTCGTGCAGTGTTATCCGGTCAAATTGTCACAATTTGTCCCACAAGTGATTTTATTAACTGCTCGGGAGACTGGCGTCACCCATTAATGGTCTTTACTGACAAAGATAATACTAAATCCATCACTGGAAGTGATCGCTTAATTCAAACCTACAATGCTCAAGATAATGGTATCAAGCTTGAAATTCATCCTAGCCGTAAAAATTACTTCCAATATGCGGGAACAGGTTTATCTCATGGTACACCTGGGAATATCGTTTTTTGCTCCAATACCGGTAATATAAAATTTGCCAGACAGATCGTGATTAGCTTTACAGGGCGTGTCAGAGTGTCGAGAGACACTAATCGCGATGGCATTGTGGATGATGCTTATGGACGTTCTTTAGTCTGTGCATGAGCTTTCAGTCAAAATAAATCAATTAGGGTCAGTTCACAAATGCAGGATCGAAATTACCGTCTATCCTTAGTATTTGACCGTTCATCTAGCTTAAGTTGAATCCTTCCGCTTTCACGACTCTAATTGAATTATGAAAAAATTAAACAAACCATCAAAAAGTTATACCCGCGGTTTCACCATTATTGAATTAATGGTGACCTTAGCGGTACTTTCGATTGTATTGGGTGTCGGAGTGCCAGCCTTTCAGAATTTGATTGAGGGTGGCCGAGTTACCTCACAAATAAATCAGACAATCGGTCTTGTTTCCTTTGCAAGAAGTGAAGCATCTAAGCGAACGGCGACAACCATTACCGTTTGTGGCAGTACTGATGAGGCGACTTGTAATACCACTAACTGGGAGAGTGGTTGGTTAGTGATGAGTGATGTGGACGGTGATCGAACACTAGATGCCGGTGATGGAGATGTGTTGCTAAGAGTGGGGCCTGCTTTAACAGGGGGGAACACATTACGAACACTTGGCTTCGGCAATGCGGGTTTTATTCAGTTTGATGCTGCGGGTTCACCCGGTTCAGCGGGGACATTTACTTTGTGTGATGATCGTGGCGCCACTGAAGCGAAGGCGCTTGTGCTGAGTATCGTAGGTCAGAGCCGAGCTGCGGTTGATGAAGACTCAAATTCTATTGTGAATAATCATACAGGGGGAGATGTCACATGTCCTTAGCAAAAACTACTTTAACAATAGCACCCTCTTCAAATAAACAATCAGGTTTTACCCTAATTGAAATCCTTATTACGCTGATTATTTTATCGATAGGCTTATTAGGTATGGCTAGCCTTCAAATGAATAGTTTGAGAAGTAATCAGGGGGCTTATCTTCGATCTCAAGCAAGTATGTTAGCTTATGATATGGCTGACAGAATGAGAGTCAACTCTGCAAGGGCGATTGCTGGTGACTATAACGGCTTTGATACGGATGGCACTGTACCAGTAGATCCTGATTGTATGGATAAAGTAACAGGTTGTAGTGAAGCGCAGCAGTCCAGTACTGATCTGTTTGAGTGGGCAAGACGTGTGAATGGTACGGGTAATGGCATTGCATTATTACCCGATGCAAAAGGCACGATCACCCGAGGAGCCGGAAACCTATTCACCATTGAAATTGATTGGTCAGAAACGGGTGATACGACTAACGCCGCTACAAATACCACCTTCTCATTTAACTTCAGCTTATAAGCTAAGGTATTAGCAATGAAGCCATATTTAACATTAATCAAGCGAAACCAAGGGCTCAGTTTAGTTGAGCTGATGGTTGCTTTGGGAATTAGTTCAATTTTACTACTGGGTATGTCTACAATTTATCTGGACTCTCGTAAAACAGATAAACTGGGTACCTCTCTCGCACGTATTCAAGAAACTGGGCGGTTTGCAATCAACTTTCTAGCGAAAGATATTCGTATGGCTGGGTATCAGGGCTGTGCGGATCCAGAAGATTTACAACTGAATATTATTGCTCGAAACCCACCAACCGCGACGATGTTCGAGAACTCTCTAAGAGGATTTGAAGTGGATGATGGAACTTGGGCTAATGGTACGGAGTTTGATAATACGAATATTGAGGCTGATGCTCTAATTGGCAGTGATGTAATTGGTATTCAAGGTGCAACTGCTGCTGATACGCAATTGACAGGGAATATGGCGCCCAATAATGCAAACATACAAATTACGACCAATCCAATGGGGTTTCAACAGGGTGATATCGTCATTATAGCTGACTGTGAAAATGCAGATATGTTCAGAATCACAAATAACCCTTCAGGGGGGAATATTACTCTGACGCATGCAGGGGGTACAAATACAGCAAGCAAACTCAGTTCTGTTTATACAACAAGTGCCTCGATTATGTCATTTGAGTCGGTTGTTTATTATGTTGCTAATACCGGTAGGACAAATTCACGGGGTGATGCGATTAACGCATTATATCGTCAAACCGATATATTGACTGATACCGCACCATCCAATGCACGGTTCTTACGAGAAGAGCTGGTTGAAGGTGTTGATAGCATGCAAATCCTGTATGGGGAGCGTTTAGCGAATGGTAACATTCACTATGTTCCTGCTGATGAAATTGTGGGTGCTGACATGTCAGCTGTAGAAGGAATTAGGCTAGGTTTATTGATTAGTAGTGTGGAGCGGGTACAGGATGCTAATGATAACCTGTCTTATGATCTGCCCGGTGAAACCATTGCGCCAGTGGGTGCGGCTGGAGCGGTCGTGACACATGCTGTTGATCAGCGAATCAGACGTGATTTCTCATCGACTATCAACTTACGTAATCGACTTTAATGGGCGAGGGTCACCTTATGAATATGCAGTATAAAAGAAACCACTCCATGACTCTTGTAAACCGTCAACAAGGCGCTGTTTTAGTTGTTAGCTTAATGCTTCTATTAGTGATGACTTTGTTATCGATTGCATCAATGAGCACGTCCGTTATGCAAGAGAAAATGGCCGCGAATGCACAGAATACTAACCGAACATTTCAAGCCGCAGAGAGCGCAGTTGACGCAGAAGTAAGTAGTATTCTGGGAGGGAACTCAACTAACCTGAATTTAGCGATGACGTCAACAACAGGACAGGGCGCAGTCATAGCAATAAATATGGGCACAAGTTATGCAACAGCAACCACCCAAATAGAATACCTCGGACAAATTATTGCTACAGGAGGTGGTTCGATGAATGCTGATGAGAGCTCAACTATTTTAAGCGGACACCGATTCGAACTGGTAGGTACCGGTAGTATTGCTGCAGTACAAGCTCAAACACAAATTAAACAAGGTATTGAATACCATTAATATTAACTTCAAACTTCTGGAAGTTAACGGAGGCACCATCATGAATATACTTAAGCAAAAAATAAGCTCAGCCACACTAAGTTTTTTCTTGGTCATGCTGTATGCCCCGTACTCTTTAGCAGATGATACGGAGATCTTTTTTAGCAATTCCGTATCGACTGCGATTAAACCAAATGTGATGTTTGTGATGGACACCTCCGGGTCGATGTCAAACAAGGATGGTGGTTCAACTTCACGATTAGACAGGATGAAGTCCGCACTTAGCTCAATGATTGAGCAGGCAACCAATGTCAATATTGGCATCATGCGTTTTATTACGGTGGGGGGCACTGTTATACACCCGATAAAAGATATCGACCAAGTAACCTCCTCTTCCTCAATTGGTGATTTAACCGTAAGAATTGCAGAAAGTGCAGATGATGCAGAAGAAAACCAAACATCTCACGGCGTAGCTTTAAGTAACCAGAGTCTCACGATGACGACGACAGTTAATGGAGGGACTGTTCTAATTGACCAACGCATCTCTCAAAGTAGTGATGATGTAGAAGAGCGTGCAGGCAGAGATTTGTATGTGACGAGCTCTGACTTGGAGTTATTGAGAGATAGTGTGACTCAAACCGTTGGTTTACGTTTCCCAAATTTAACGATACCTGTTGGCGCAACGATATTATCGGCGAGCCTCGAATTTGTTATTGAAGGCAAGGAACAAGATTATAATACACCTGTAGATATTAGTATTTTCGCTGAAGCGGATGATACGGGTACATTTGACTCCTCAGACCGCACCAATGTTAGTACACGCACAAAAACCGCCAAATCTGTTGATTGGTATATCACGGCCAATTCCCCTGATGTCGGTGATCCGATAAATACGCCTGACTTAACTGATGTCGTGAGTGAAGTAGTCGGGGCAGGAACTTGGGCAAGTGGCAATGCACTGACCTTTATACTTGACCGAACCGGAAATACCGGTGAAAGAACGGTTGAGTCTTATGATGGTAGCCCAGCAGATGCGCCACGTCTTCGAATAAGCTATCAAGCAGGTGGAGTTGGGACGACAAGTGAAAACTTGATAGGTCTACGCTTTCAGGATGTAGAAATTCCTCAGGGTGTAACGATCACTAGTGCCAGTATTGATTTTACTGCAGCTGCTGCTTCTTCAGGAACAGCATCATTTACGCTAAGGGGGGAGGACGTAGATGATTCAACCTCGTTTACCACTGCGAGCAGTAATATTAGCAGCCGTAGTAGAACGACCGCTGCAGTGAACTGGCCAGGGGTATCGAACTGGGCTGCTGCTGGTGATTTGAACTCAACTCCAGACCTCACTAGTATTGTGCAGGAAATTACTAATCGTAGCGGTTGGTGTGGTGGTAATAGTCTGTCAATTCTTCTTCATAGTAGCGGTGCGAACCTTAGTAGTCGATTAGCGAAAAGTTATGATGATAATGCCTCGGATTCTCCCACTTTAAAAGTTACCTATGACACCGTTAATGTTCCTGCTGGCGCAAACCAGTGTATTTCTAAAAAATATGTAGCAAGTATTAGTAGTAGTGCGAACGATGCTGAGCAAAATGTGTCAGATGGTTCAATGACATTAACCAGTAATGATCTCGAGATGGTACAGGATGGTAATGGTAGCTCTAATAAACAGATAATTGGTATTCGCTTTGAAGACCTTCAAATACCTAATGCATCAGATATTACTCGTGCTTATCTGGAATTTTCTTCAGATGGCTCTCATAGTGGTAATACATCTTTGACGATACATGGTCAAGATATTGATAGCGCAGATATCTTTACTTCATCGGATTATGACATTACGGCAGGTCGCTCACTCACTTCTAGTTCAACTAGTTGGTCAAATATACCTGCTTGGACTGATGGACTTACTTATACTTCGCCTGATATTTCTACTGTGGTGAAAGAAATTGTAGATAGGTCTGGTTGGAGTGCAGGTAATGATATGGTCTTTATCCTTTCGGGTTCTGGAAAGCGTAAGGCAGATACTTATGACGAAAGCCCGGCATTAGGGGCAAGGTTAATTGTTCAGGCAAAGAGTTACGGTGTGCCGGTTGCGTCGACCAAAACAATACGGGATGAATTACTCGATATTGTGGATGATATGTACCATTCTTCAGGAACGCCTATCGTTGATTCTTTGTACGAAGCAGCGCTCTACTATCGTGGAGAAAATGTTGACAAAGGACGAAGCCGCGGTACCAGTAGTAAGCGACGTTATGATCGTGCATCGCACCCAGATTCTTATGCTGGCGCTACACACTATTACCCACCAGGTTGCTCCACTGAGAACCAAAATGATTCTGCTTGTGAGGGCGAGATCATTGATACAAGCACCGGGACACCTATATACATAAGCCCAATCACTAATGAGTGCCAAACGAATAATATTATTCTACTCTCTGACGGCCAAGCCACAACCTATGATGCGGTGAGTAAAATTAAGTCGATGGCAAATATTACCTCGTGCGCACATAGTGGTGCAGAAGAGTGTGGTCCGGAGCTTGCGAAATTTTTAGCAGAAGAGGATCAGGTACCTACAGTTGCTCTCCCTGACAAACAAACAGTTAAAACCTATACGATCGGCTTCAACAACAATGATCCTTTCTTAGAGGCTATTGCTAGAGCAGGGGGAGGAGAATACTTTACAGCGAGTTCATCTTCACAACTATTGAATAGATTTCAGCAGATTCTAAGAAGTATTTTAAAAGTTGATACAACATTTGTTTCGCCTGGCGTAACGGTGAACAGCTTTAACCGTTTGAATCACCGTGATGAATTATATTTCTCATTGTTTCGCCCAGACTCAGCTCCTACATGGCCAGGAAACCTTAAGCGTTATCGTTTAGATAAAACTGGAGAGATACACGATAATAATTCTCCTAGTCAAGTCGCGACAGATCCTACCACCGGTTTCTTTTCTGCCGGTGCAAAAAGTTGGTGGTCAAGCCAGGCTGATGGCAATGTGGTTGCTGACGGCGGTGCTGCTGAGAAATTACCTGCAACAAATGCACGTAAGGTATATACCTACTACTCAGGTGGTTCGGCTAACTTGAGTGCGGCGACAAATGCTTTAACTTATACCAATAAGGCTAATATCAGTAAAGTACGTCTAGGTATTGAGACAGCGACAGACGCTTATCATGAAAGCTTGATAGATTGGGCGAGAGGCGTTGATGTTTTAGATGATGACAGTGATGGCGATTTTACTGATGCCCGTAATGCTTTAGGGGATCCTTTGCATTCAATTCCTCATCTTGTGACTTACGGTGGAACTAATGCATCGCCTGATATCACTGTATATTATGGTGATAACCAAGGCTTTGTTCATGGTATTGATGGTGCAACAGGCGTGGAAGAATTTGCATTTATACCTGAAGCATTGCTTCCAAATCTGAAAACATTCTATGAAAACTCAGAATCCAGTGATCATCCATATGGCATGGATGGCGCTGTCACAACCTGGGTTAAAGATGTAAACGGTGATGGGCAAATTGTTGCGGCCGATGGCGATCATGTTTATTTGTATGTCGGTATGCGTCGTGGAGGCCGAAATTACTATGCGCTTGATGTAACGAACCGTGCAGCACCGCAGATGCTATGGTCAATAACCGGTGGTTCAGGTGATTTCGCAGAGTTAGGTCAGAGCTGGTCTAAACCTGTGAAGACCAAAGTACAAATAAATAATAGTACCAAGGACGTGCTGATTTTCTCTGCAGGGTATGATGAATCTCAAGATGACTATACTTCGCGTACCGTTGATACAATGGGGCGAGCGGTATATATCGTCGATGCAACGACTGGTGCGTTACTATGGTCAGCAGGACATGACAATAGCTTCAGTCTTGAACTTACTGATATGGATTACAGTATTCCTTCTGAAATGCGAGTGATTGATGTAAATGGCGATGGCTTGGCCGACCAGATGTATGTCGGTGATATGGGCGGTCAAGTTTGGCGTTTTGATATCAATAATGGCGCGAACACGAATGCATTAGTCACAGGGGCTGTAATTGCTGACCTCGCTGGTTCAAGTTCAGCAGATAATAGACGTTTTTATCATGCGCCAGATGTTTCAGTACTTTCTGAAGGAACCTCGAAGAACTTGATGATTGTGATTGGTTCAGGCTTTCAGGCGCACCCATTGAATCAAATTATTGATGATCGCCTATATGTACTTAAAAGCCCTGACGTTTATGAGAAACCAACCAGCTATACGAAATTAACAGAAGCTGGAGTAGGGGCAAATGGTTTGTATGACGCGACCGATAATCATCTAGGCCATGTGAGTGCAGTGAATACCTTAGCTCAACAAACTGCTGCATTTTCAGCACTTGCAGCGTCAAGTGGCTGGTATATCAGGTTGTCAGGTACAGGTGAAAAGGTGTTAGCAACGAGTACTACCGTTGCGGGTGAAATATTTGTTACGACTTATGAACCTACATCAACCAGTACAGGCTGTACCGTTTCAGCAGGGACTCCATGGCTGTACCATATGGATGTTTCCAATGCGACTCCTGTTAAAAACTATGATGGCATAGGTTTGGACACTGAACTGACAGCACCAGATAGAAGAGTGCAACTTCAGACTCCAGCTCTTCCACCTTCGCCTCAACGATTACGAATAGATGGGCAGGATATTATTTGTGTCGGTACTGAGTGTGAAACCATTACTAGTGCAGAAACACTCATTAAAACCTACTGGATAGAAGAGGATTAGAATGATTAACCGATATACTCAAAAAGGTTACACCTTGATGGAACTGTTAATGGTAGTAGCGATCATCGGCATACTGGCTGCGGTGGCTTATCCAAGCTATCAAGAGCAAGTTAAAAGCTCTCGGCGAAGTGATGCCCAGGGTGCATTAACCGGCTTTGCCAGCGCGATGGAGCGACACTTTACCGCCAATAATTCTTATCTTGGTGCAGGGCCTGCTGGTGCTAATGTTGGTGCGCCGTCTATCTACGCAACTCAATCACCGTTAGATGGCTCCTCCAAGTATTATAATCTCACAATACAAGCGGCGACGGCGACGACCTATACGCTACGAGCGTTGCCAATCACTTCACAGATTGGTGATGGGCTTATGGAGCTATTATCAACCGGTCAACGCCGTTGGGATAAAGACAATAGTGGTAGTGCAACGGGACCAGGCGAAAATAACTGGAATAAATAATCACTGACAAAGCTATTTTTACTGCACTATAATCCACCTTTATTTTCCTGAACATGAGTATTGGAAATATGAAGGTGATTATAGTGGGTGCTGGCGTGATCGGCATGATGCAAGCCAGAGAGCTTGCACAAAAAGGTATAAGTGTTGTTCTACTTGATAAAGGCGTCTGTGGTGCTGAGGCCAGTTGGGCGGGTGGGGGAATTATTTCACCTCTCTATCCTTGGCGCTATTCAAAACCAATCACGGCATTGGCTTCATGGTCGCAGGCGTATTACCCCAATCTAATTCAAACCCTAGAAGCTGAAAGCGATATTGACCCTGAAATAACTCGCCATGGCTTATTGATGCTCAATGTAGAAGATCAAGATGCCGCTTTATCATGGTCTCAATGCGCAGAGTCATGGCTAGAACCTATTAAGCAAGATGCTATTTATGATTTGGAACCACAGCTTCGGGAAGGAGTTCAAGATGCTTTGTGGATGTCTCAAGTTTCGAGTGTCAGAAACCCTAGGCTATTAAAAGCACTACGAAAAATTCTGGCACAAAACCCTCTGGTTGAAATTCATGAAGAATCAGCCGTCACAAGTTTAAATACTCAGGGAACACGAGTGACTGGTGTTAAAACTGTTCAGGGTGATTGTATCGATGGTGATCTTGTTTTAGTTTGTTCTGGTGCATGGAGCCCAAAAGTGAGCGGCCAAGACGCTATAAAAATTGAACCGGTTAAAGGGCAAATGGTATTGTTCGATGCAAAGCCGGGCATGGTAAATCGCGTGGTGCTGAGTGACGGACAGTATGTGATACCACGTCGTGATGGCAAAGTTGTAGCTGGGAGCACTCTGGAATATGAAGACTTTGATAAGCAAACGACTAGTCAGGCAAAAAATGCTTTAACAGATATGGCTATTGATTTATTTCCGGAATTGGCTTCATGCCCCGTGAATCACCATTGGGCAGGCTTGAGGCCGGGGTCGCCCAAAGGTATTCCTTATATTGGGGGTGTACCTGAGTATGATAATCTTTATGTTAATGCTGGGCACTTTAGAAATGGCTTGGTGCTAGCGCCAGCCTCGGTACGTTTGATGACTTCGATGCTATGTGAGGAAGCTCACCCCATGGATGCGAGCCCTTATGACCCTCTTTCAAGAATAAGTAACGGCGGTTTATAAATTGTATGGCAGAATGGCTATCGTATTTGATTTAAAATGAGCGCTTTACACGGTATTCTTTTGGCTAAAATGTCGTTACTTTGGTGTATTTTTTAGCTGGAACCCATTGCTTTTTTACGCCAAAATCGCCATATAAAAGCGGATTAGTCTCTAATCCATTTCAAGCTTTTTTAAACGATATCGTAAAGCTCTAAAACTAATTCCCAGTACTTTTGCAGCGGCGGTTCGGTTCCATTTAGTTTGGGTTAATGCCTGTTCTATTTCTTGTCGTTCAATACTTTCAAGGTAATTCTCAAGAGATTGTTCGGGTAAACGAGCGGGTATTCCTAGCGACGCAGGCGTATTTACTGCGGTTTTCGGTTCTTCAGTGACCTGGTGTGATGGTGTAGGTTTTTTTCCTATGAAATCATGGTCTTCACCCAGATTTAAGTCACTTTCCTGAATAATGTCATCTTCACAAAGTGTAAATGCGCGTTCAATGATATTTTCAAGCTCACGAACATTTCCCGGGAACCGGTAGTGCGATAGCGCATCAAGCGCGGCTGTATCGAAACGAGCATTACTGACATCGCATTCTCTTGAAATATTTGCGAGAAAGTAATTGGCTAGTAAAGGAATGTCGCCGGCATGCTCTCTTAAAGAAGGGATATCCAGTTTAATGACATTAATACGATAAAAGAGGTCTTGGCGGAATTCACCATCGGCAACTAATTGGGCTAAGTCCTTGTGAGTAGCGCTTAAAATACGCACATCTATCGGAACCTCTTTCTGCTCGCCGACTGGCCGAATGTGCTTTTCTTGAATCGCCCGCAAAAGTTTTACCTGCATCGCCAGAGGTAAATCTGCCACTTCATCTAAAAATAAAGTACCACCATGTGCCGCTCTGAATAAGCCTGGTTTGTCTTCAATCGCACCACTGAAGCTGCCTTTTTTATGTCCAAAAAACTCACTCTCAACTAGCTCGCTTGGAATGGCACCACAGTTCACAGGTACAAATGGCCCACTAACGCCTCGTGGTCCTTGCTGATGAATAGCTTTAGCGACTAACTCTTTACCGCTGCCAGACTCACCGGATATATAAATGGGAGCCTGACTGCGAGCAAGTTTCAGAATCTGTTTATTGAGTTTTTTTATTTCATCAGTATTGCCTTGAATTAGCTGAGTCTGGGCTTGTTCTAGTGAATTTGAGGTGGGGTTTTGTTCTGAGAGTTTTAGAGCCGTACTCACTAAATTACGCAAATGTGTTAAGTCTACGGGTTTTGAAATGAAATCAAATGCACCTGCTTTTAAGGCACTTATCGCTGTTTCGACGTTGCCATATGCTGTAATCATCGCAACTGGTGTCTTGGGGTAGTGTTGTTGCATAAAAGCAACCAGATCAATGCCGTTGCCGTCTGGTAAGTTCATATCTGTTAAGCAAAGTTGAAAATCTTGCTCCGCTAGTTTTTCCTTTGCTTCAGTGACTGATGCAGCACTATTGGTATCAATTCCCATTCTGATTAGCGTTATTTCTAACAGTTCACGAATATCGGGTTCATCATCAATAATAAGGGCGCGTTTGTTGATCATATTGGTTTAAAAAATCCATTAAAAGCGAGTGTATATCTCAGGCTAGGTATGTCATAAAACGTCAGACAATGCGTTTATAGTGTGCAAACAGCAGTCGAAAGCATGTGCCAGAAGGTTCAGTATTAATATAGTCTAGCTGGGCTTGGCTGGCTTCGCACATTTCTCGTGAAAGATAGAGACCAAGACCTGTCCCTTGAGTTTCTGTAGTGAAAAATGGTTCAAACAAATGAAGTGAATTTTCTTCAGTGATGCCAGCTCCTTGGTCAATAACATCAATGTAGGCTTGTTTGCTTTCAGAAAATTCAGCAAGTTTTATTGTTAGAGTGGTCTCGGGGTCTTGTTTTACGCCATGACGAATGCCGTTATCGATCAGGTTAATTAGTACTTGCTCAATTTGACCAGCATCAAAACGTGCCGCTGCAAGAGGGCTATCGATTTCTAATTTTATTTTGGCAAGGCCATCTCTTTGGCTAATATATTCAAAAACAATACTTTCAAGCCATTCCTTTAACATGATGTCTTCTGTTTCTGGTTCCGATCGTCGGCTGAGTTGTAGGGTATTTTCAATAATTAAATTCACGCGTTTAGAGTGACGTTGAATGATTTCAGTCATTTTTCTATCTGCAGAATCGAGATTTTCGGACTCTGCTAACAGTTGTGTTGCATGACTAATTGCACCAAGTGGATTCCGAACTTCATGCGCAATGCTTGCCGTCAAGCGTCCAAGAGAAGCTAATTTAAGCTGTTGGGCTTGCTGGGTCATTAGTCGGGTATCATCAATGAAAATCAATATTTCTGACTTGTTCCCTTTCTGCAGGTGAGAGAAATTTGCTTGAACTAAAGGCTTTTCAGTCGCAATTTTAAAGGGGGTTGTACGTGTTCCAGGATTGCTGTGCCATAAATGAATACGATCAATAATCAATGAAGGGAGCTCATCATTTGATTCAAGGCCAATCAGGTCCTTGCATGCCTGATTAATGAGTTTGATTTCAAAGCCGTCACTACAAACAATAATTCCTGTGCGCATACTTTGAATAATTTGATGGTTTAGCTTTTCAAGCCCAATAATATCCTGTTCTCGTTGTTTGGCGAGAGACTCAGTCTGAGTAATTCGAGTGGCGAAATATTGGAGAATGTAAGCACTGGCAAAATAAACGCAGCCCATTAAACCTGAACGTGCTAGGTCGCTGATGTTGTCTATGCCGACGAGTAACCTTTCAGAGGCTATCGCAATAGATAATAAAGTTGCTGAGGCAGCGAACGATAAACCAATACGGCCGCGCATCATTATATTACCAGCTGCGACGTTGATAACTAATAAGTTGACGAGGCCGCCAGAAATACCTGTGCTGCAGTAGAAAAGCCCGTGCAATACAAATATATCAAGAGTGATAACAGTGAAAACCTGTCTTGAACTACCTGATAATATGAAACGGAAAAAAACGAGAGTTATAATATTCAACAACAGATAACTGAGGGTTAAAGTCTGGAAAATATCTGAGTATCTGAATGACTCGATTAGTGACTCTTGCGAGAAAGACATTCCTAATAAAAGTATGCCAATAATAACTTTATAAAAATTATAATAGTTAAATAAAGAAGAAGTATAAGGCGAGGTTTGCAAGTAAGGTTCCTAGTGTTCAATATGAAACATATATTCAGTATAACTCAGGTTTCAAATAAAATTAGCGGTGTCATAATTACCGGCTATTTTTTTGCATCACAAATATATCAAGAAAAGACATTAACGGGGGAAAGAGATGAGCGACTTGTACGAAATTAAAGTTAAAGCCATTACCGGCAAAGAGTCCGCACTTGAAGACTATAAGGGAAAAGTATTATTAATTGTTAACACTGCAAGCAAATGTGGGTTTACACCCCAGTTTAAAGGGCTGGAAGATTTATATGAGAAATATAAAGGTCAAGGCTTGGAAATATTAGGTTTTCCTTGCAACCAGTTTTTGAAGCAAGATCCGGGAAGTGATAGTGAAATTAGTGAGTTCTGTTCTTTGAATTATGGCGTTACCTTTCCTATGCATTCAAAAATTGATGTAAATGGTGATAATACTCACTCGCTATATCAATTTCTCAAGACTGAGGCTAAAGGGCTTTTAGGTTCAGAAAAAATAAAATGGAACTTCACGAAATTTCTGGTTGATAAAGAAGGAAATGTGATTAAGCGTTATGCACCTAATCTGGAGCCAAAAGAAATATCATCGGATATTGAAAACTACCTTTCAAAATAAACTCATATCGTTAATTTTAAAATTCCAACTGACGTTGGGGTTTTTCATACAGCGAACCTTGATGAACAAGGTTCGCTGAACTCACTCTGTATTAGTTAATCGGCACTAACAACTGACCTGATTAAACCTTCTCTACTACTTTTGCTTTTGGTCTGCTTGGTATGGCTACTTTAGTCTCCTTAAGGGCGTATTTTTCAAGCCCAGCAAGGTGGATGTTACCAAAGTACTTTTTCCATTTGATTAACTTGGCATCAACGGGAAACTCCCCGTCACACGTTTCACCGAGCTCTTCAGCCAAGGCCATTAATTTACCGTTATGAAAGCGATATTTTGGGAATCCATAAAAAGAAAATGTGGTCGATAATGTTAATGCCGTATCGATATTCTTAAGCATTTTATCGTTACTGTCAGGTTGACCAAGGAGTGATTTTACATCATGTAAAAGACCTAATGGCATTTTTAAAGCTTTAATAGCTGTTTCGAATACTGACTTCGAGACAAACATAAACTCTTTAGCTGGTTTTTTGTTTTTAAATAATTTTGGGTAAGCCCGATAGTTTGTTTGGGCTTCTTTTAACATGGCATCTTTCAAATCACCAATGCGGGCTGGATTTGAACCACTGCTACAGCATTGATAAATATTAGTTTCATTAGGCGATACAAATACCTTTGTCATCGCTAGAATAATGCTATTAGCGACGAGGTCTGCTGGAATAATATCCATGATGGCATTGTCGTTCGCAGGAAAATAAGCGATTTTCCCCCGTGCATAGGCAAATACAATTGCATCAGCTACTTTAATTCCTTCAATCCATCCTGGTACGGGGGCTTGAAGCGTGCTTTCAATAATTGCAGGACGAACAATCGCGAGAGATTTACAGTCAAGTTTTTCAATTAATAGTTGTTCACCCATCCACTTTGTAAATGTGTAGGTGTCATTCCAACCATAATGTTTGGCTTCAGCAATACCAAGATCGACTAGCGCTTTTGTTTGTTCTTCTTTACTGTCAGAAGGAATTCTTGCATTGCTTATCTTATCTTTTAATCTCGATACCAGCTCTTCAATTTGATACAGGCCTTTTTCCGTCCTGATAATTTTATCTTTTCTGGAATAGTCCCGCCCTGATGGCGCCGAAGTTTCCTCGTATATATCGCCCTTGTTGAAACCGTTTACATAACAGGTTGAAACTTGTACTACGGGAATGTCATTTCCTAGACTGGAAAGCTCAACGATATTATGCAGACAAAGAGTATTGATCTTTAAAGCCTTATCAAGTGCCTCTCTAAAATTAACACTAGCCGCTGAATTTACAATCAGGTCAATTTTATTTGCGAGTCCTTTAAATTCTTCAGGGCTTAATCCAAATTGAGTTTGAGTTAACTCTCCGCCTACCACGTTTATTTTTGTCGTACAGAACTCATTGAAAGAGGCTGAGTCGATGCTTTTTAGGTGGTTAAAAATTGAGGCGTTTAATACTTCTTTATCAAAACGTTCTTGGGCGCTTTTATATTTTGAATTCGCTCTAATTAGTATATTGATACTGGCAACATCGGGAATAGATCGAATGATTTTTTCGAGAAGAACCTTCCCCAAAAAACCGGTACAGCCAGTAATTAAAATGTTTTTCCCTGATAGGTTTTCTTTCACCACCGAATTTTGTGAGTTATTCATCGCTTACCTGCTTTGTAGTGTGAACTGTTGGTGTTTCATCAAACCCTTAATGCTGATCCGTGCGCATTAATGAGAGGGTTTGAATATCCGAACAAAAATTGTAGGCTTTAAATTATAGGCTTATGGGGGTAGATGGGGTAATAATATTTAGAAATTAGTGGGTGGTAGAATATGAAATATTTCCTAGTGTGATCTGGTTCGCGTTAATGCCTTTGATTAGAGTATATGCACTATTTTTTGTGGTTGAGAAACGCTCTAAATTACGTTTACTGAGTTTCTTTGATGTACGGATTGGTTAACCAAGAAAAATTATTCGCAGCGCTTATAAAACGTTAGGGGAATAATTTTGTTTTAATTGCTTTCGTAAAATTTTTCCATTGGCTGTTCTTGGGAAATTTTCCACGACATAGATTTTTTTTGGGACTTTATAACTTGCTAAATGTGCTTTAGTAAATGTAATGAGTTGCGCTTCATCGATATGTTGGTTTTCTTTGGTGATCACGCAAGCGATTACGATATTTTTGTCTTTTCCTACACTTTCTTCCAGTGCGACACAATCAGCTATTTGTGGGTGAGTTTTTATAACTCGTTCTATTTCGTGTGGTGATATTCGAAAGCCAAAACTGTTTATCAGGTCGTCCTTACGGCCTAAAAACCAAATATAGCCATCTACATCTCTGCGGGCGAAATCACCGGTAAGGAAGTAATTTTCCTTTATTGAGGTTTGCGTGACCTCAGGTAAATTCCAATATCTTATAAACAAGCCTGGGTCATTCAAGCCAATACATAACATGCCTTCTTGCTCATCTTCGACGGGCTGCATATTCTTATCCAGTAATGCAATATGATGGCCTGGTTGAGGGAATCCTGCTGAGCCTGCGCGAATAGGGCGACTAACATGCTGTGATAGATAATAAGAGCATTCTGACATACCGATCGCTTCGTAAATATTAAGCTTAAAACGTTGCTTCCACAGCGTTAGCATCTCGTCGGATAAATGCTCGCCAGCACACATGCAATGTTTTAGTGAGGGGGTGTCGTTTGCTGTAAATGCTGTTTTTTGCACTATTTGACGATAAATAGTGGGCACCCCAATAAATATTGTACACGCATGTTTGGCAATTAATTTGGGCCATGTTTCAGCATTGTTTTCCCCTTCATACACCACAACCGTTTTCCCTAGAAGCAATGGGTCCATAAGTGCCGTTCCCAGCACATAGGTCCAGTTGAACTTTCCTGAATGCAGAATACGGTCATCATGTTGGTAGTTGAACCAGAACTTTGCAGCGGGTGTACGGCCCAGTAGCGCTCTGTGTGCATGCAATACGCCCTTTGGGTAGCCCGTTGTACCTGATGTATAAACCAAATAGGCTGGGTCATCTGCTTTAGTGCTGGTTTGAACTGTAGCGGCTGATTGCTGTGCGATGAGTGCTTTAAAATCGACAAAGCTGAAATCTTGAGCCGTTTCAGCTTTGTGAGTAAGGGTTTCAGAGGCATCGATGAGGATAATATGTTCTAGCTTATGGTGAGAGCGGGGATGATTTTGGAGTCGTTGCCACAGTTTATGCGTCGTTACCAGAACGCGCGATGCGGAATCTTTTGCAAGATAATCAATTTCTTCACCGGCCAGAAAGGTTGAAGCGGGAACCGCTATTGCACCTAGCTTCAATGCACCAAAAAAAGCGATAGGAAACTCAATACAATTAGGCAGCCACAACATGATCCGGTCTTGTTGTTTCAAACCCAAGTGTCTTAAAGCACGGCTAAATTGGTTTGATTGAGCCGCAAGAGCTGTATAGCTGAGGCTTTGGACACCTAACTGGTCTTGATCAACGATTATTGCTGTTTGTTTAGAAGAGTGGCCTGCTATATCGGGCTCTGTGCAGGCGGCACCAATATTAAAGTACTCTGGGATATTGGTGTCTTCAGTTACGCTCTTAATCGCTGATGTCATTATTTTAGATGCTTAAATCGAATACAATTTTACCGATGTGCTGATTACTTTCCATCAATTGATGAGCCTTAGTCGCCTCTGATAAAGGGAACACTTCAGCAATGATGGGTTTGATGGTTTTATCGGCATAAAAAGGCCAAACACTCTCTAGCAGCTGCTGCGCTATACCTTGCTTGGTTTCTGTTGACTGGGGGCGAAGTGTTGAGCCACTAACGGTTAGACGCTTAAGCATGACCGGCAGAAAATTTACCTTTGCCACAGGCCCTTGAAGGTAGGCAATATTAACGATACGACCTTCCAGCGCGGCAAGCGAAAGATTTTTCTGGATATAGTCACCACCAACCATGTCGAGAATAACATCAATACCTTTTCCCTCGGTTGCGTCTTTCAATACTTCAAGAAAATTCTCCTCACGATAGTTAATCGCCAATTCAGCGCCAAGAGCGCGGCAAGCTTTGCACTTTTCTTCGCTGCCGGCAGTGGTGAATACTTGAGCCCCCATTATTTTGGCAAGTTGAATGGCGGTTGTGCCAATGCCGCTCGAGCCACCATGAACCAGAAAACGTTCGCCGGATTTAAGTTGAGCCCGCTCAAATACATTAGACCAAACTGTGAAATTGGTCTCGGGAAGTGCTGCCGCTTCAATCATTGATAAACCATCAGGTATTGGTAAGCATTGGCCCGCCGGAACAGCTACAAATTCAGCATAACCCCCGCCATTTGTAAGTGCGCATACTAAGTCGCCTTGCTTCCATGTATTGACCTTACTGCCGATAGCGACGACTTTACCAGCGACCTCTAAACCTAGAATAGGCGAGGCACCCTTGGGGGCAGGGTAGTTGCCTGAACGCTGAATAATGTCTGGGCGATTCACGCCAGCAGCTTCTACGTGAATGAGTATTTCATTGTCTTTTATGTCCGGGACTTTGCCTTCAGCGAGCGTGAGAACTTCTGGCCCGCCAAATTCAGGTGTGTCGATAAACTTCATGAAGGAGCTCTAGTAATGGTCAATAAATCAATTTAGAAAAATGTAATTTAATGCCTTGTTAATAGAGGGTCAAGCAGGTTAGCTTAATTTTTTGCTAAGGTTAGGTGTGGCCAGCGAATGATTTTCTCGTCAATCATAAATATAGCGTACAGACGCTATCTAGTAATAAACCAGAATATATTCAAGGCCTTATTTTAGTTATAAATAGAGAGGGCAGCTAAGCACTATGTTTTAGTAAGCCGTCATTCTCATGGCGGATATAAAGCAATAGTTCCATTTCAGCTTCATTTTTTGATGAGAAAGGGCCTTCTTCTGTCATTTCTCGTGTCGTGAAAAACCACTGGTCATTAACAAGTGTGAATCGTTCGCTTCTAAACCAGTTCTTTGTGAGCTCACCAGATCTAACGCTCATATGCCTACTCCATAATGACTTATAACGTGAGGGATGTTCTATAAGTTTAGGCAGTGATGGGCTGTAAATGCCAATTATCTTAGGCTGAGTTTACATTTGTTTTCATTGCTAGAATTTGAACAGATAAAACATTTTTTACTTATTGTTTTTAGATATAAAAAAGATAAATTTATACTTTTTATACCTTACCTTCGATAGATTTAGTTCATCAAATAAGAGATGTTCGAAGGCGTGTATTCAAAATTGTTTTAATTTCGCTGAAGCCATTAATATAAATGACTTGGTTTCTAAGCTCTTAATGAGTCATAAACTTGATAGGAAGGTTGTTAAAAACAACCTTCCTATTCAAATAATATTATGGAAGCCTATTTTTGAGATGCATCCAAAGCTTGGGTGATATCAGCTAGAATATCATCAATATTTTCAATACCAATTGAAAGCCGAACCATATCAACAGAAACGCCCGCACTTTTTAGCTCTTCTTCATTCAGTTGACGGTGGGTCGTAGAAGCAGGGTGGCAAGCAAGTGATTTTGCATCACCAATATTAACCAATCTCACGATTAACTCCAGGGCATCTATAAATTTGGTCCCTGCGGCAATACCGCCTTTAATGCCAAAAGATAGAATACCTGAAGGTGTTCCACCCATGTAATCTTTGGATAATGTGTAGTATTTACTACTTTCAAGGCCTGCGTAATTTACCCATTCAACATCAGCGCGCTTATCTAAAAACTGAGCTACTTTTAGAGTGTTTTCGCAATGGCGCTCCATTCTCAATACCAGTGTTTCTAAACCTTGCATGATCATTAATGAATTAAACGGCGATAGAGCCGCGCCCATGTTTCTAAGTGGTACAACGCGGCAGCGACCAATATATGCTGCTTCCCCTAAGGCTTCAGTATAAACAACGCCATGATAAGAAGGGTCTGGCTCATTCAATATTGCAAAGCGCTCTTTGTGATCAGCCCAAGGGAATTTTCCTGAATCAATAATCACTCCGCCAATTGTTGTTCCGTGGCCGCCGATATATTTCGTTAACGAATGCACAATGATATCAGCGCCAAACTCGAAAGGACGGCAAAGTGCAGGTGTGGCAACCGTATTATCGACAATCAGAGGAATACCATGTTGATGAGCGATATCAGCCAAGGCTTTTATGTCAATAATATTCCCTAAAGGATTACCAATAGACTCACAGAAAATAGCCTTTGTTTTTGAGTCGATTAATGGCGCGAATGAAGATGTGTCATCCCCATCTGTAAATCGAACCTCAATGCCTTGTTTGGGGAAAGTATGTGCAAATAAGTTATAGGTGCCGCCATAAAGTTGATTTACACTGACAATATTGTCACCCATCTCACAAATTGCCTGAATCGAGGCGGTAATAGCAGCCATACCTGAAGCCATTGTTAGAGCGCCAACGCCGCCTTCCATTTGAGTCATTCTTTGCTCAAGCACATCATTGGTTGGGTTCATGATACGGCTATAGATATTACCCGGAACTTTTAAGTCGAATAAGTCAGCGCCATGCTGTGTATTATCAAAAGCATAAGAACTTGTTTGAAATAATGGTACTGCCACCGCTTTGGTTGTTGGGTCAGGTGAGTAGCCAGCATGGATGGCCAGGGTTTCCAGTTTCATGATGTGTCGAACTCCTACTTATTTTATTTAGTGCAAGCAGATTAAACAGCCTGATAATAAAAGTCTACTGTTAAGCGTTGAATCATGACCCTATATGTGGGGACGTATGTATTCAAACTTACCATTGATTATTTCGAGTCGATGGAGATTACCTTTAGCTTGGTAATCTTCATTCAAATACCCTGCATCATCTTCATAAAGTGAGCATAACCCTTTATCGGTTGAAATGAGCTTGGGTCGATAATAAATAGGGGTTTTACATAAAGTTTTGATGGCGTTTTGTATTTGCATGAAAGGACATAAATATGTGAGCGTTACAAATGTTGCGGGCGGCATTGATATTTCCCCATTTTTAAGTGATATGAGGCTTTCTGCAGGTGTGATCCATTGGTAGTCAATAATTTCGCTACCATCAACGGTCACGTTTATATCTGATGCTTCTGCCATAAAGAAGCTCGTATCAAACCGCCTGTTAATTGCTTTGGGTGTTAACCATCTAGAAAAATAATGTAGTGAATTTTCTTTCTGGGTGATGCCCGCCTCTTCAAGGGTTTCTCGTAAAGCGGTACGTTTAACTAGTTTGAGGTAATCGCTTTGAATAAGTGTTGGAGGGTTTTTTATATCAATGTCTGCCGGTGCCCTGTTAATCGCGAGGTAATCTACCGCATCTACTTTCCCTCCAGGAAAAACCCAGTTACCGCCATGAACTTTGAGCTTCGGGTTTCGTTTTAGTAGTAGAACCCTGAAATGATCTTCTTGAGTATTTTCGTGTAGCAGAATAAGTCCTGCCGCAGTAATAATGTTGTTCATTGTTAATCCTGAAAATCAGTTTGGTTTTAGATGTCGGTTGTGACTAAGTTTTTGCATGGCTCCATACGTTATTTTTGTAAAATGATAGCGCTTAAGCGTTGATAAACCGACCTTACTATATTGACCAATACACATTTTGTCGCTATGTTTAGCTTAATTCAAACCTTAAGAAGTTCGGTAGGCTGTTTTTGAATTCTTTAAATAAAAAAGATAAATTTATTATTCATGATTTGAGGAATAAAATTTTTCAGGCTAAATCCTGCCTTGAGATAGCCGCTGACTTATCCCCTTACCTAACTGATAATGTTTGGCTTGAACGGTCGAACGTAGCCACTGATCAAGCGCATCAATTACTTGAAGAATTGCTCCTTTCGAATCGGAATTCTGGAATGCCAAATGAAAAGTCCGATAAAGTGACTTGGAATTTGCAAGAGTATATTCAGACACATGCTAAACCTGATCTTGAAGCTCTGCAGAGAATGTATCCGATTGAAATTGAGGTGACTTGCCACTATCAACCTGAAGCCAAGTATGTCTGTTTAAATGACTCTCTGATTAAGAGAATTAAAGATAATGTAGTTGATAATGCGATTAAAGCGAGGGCAACAAACCTATCCGTTGATTATGATTTGAAGGATGATTATTACGTAGTAACCTTTACTGACAATGGCTGTGGCATGACCACTGAAAAACTGGATAAAGTATTGTTGAAACAATTTAAAAAAGATGACATTCATGGTTTAGGCACTCAATTTATTAGTGCGACCGCCAAGGATCATAACTTTGTATTAACCTACCATTCTGAGTTGGGTATAGGTACGACTGTCCGGTTTTTGTGTCCATACTCCTAAGTGAATTGTAGCTTCCTTCATTAGCTCTCACTTTATTAATCTCTACCCCCGCCCCAATTTCTTGCCAATATTGATTGTTAATAACGTTACTGGACTATCTGTATTCAATGAACACTCGATGATTCTCTTTATATCTTCTATAAAGACGCGTATTAACGTTATGCAAAAAGTTGCATATAAATCCAAAGAAGTCTAAGATCTCAATTGTATTCAAATAATTGCATAAAATTGATGGTTTTTTAGCGCCATCATCAACAGGTAGAGGTCGTATCAACATGGCAAAAGTAAAGGTTAGAACAGGCAAACGCTTTCGCGCTAAACGTGCTGAAAATCACTATGATACGATTGTGATCGGCTCGGGTATTGGGGGGCTGGCTAATGCTGCTTTTCTTTCCCTGTTAGGTAAAAAAGTTTGTGTATTAGAGCAGCATTACACTGCGGGTGGTTATACGCATGCTTATGAGCGCGAAGGCTATGAATGGGATGTCGGTGTTCATTATATTGGAGAGGTCCATAAGCCCTCAACCTTGCGACGGGTTTTTGATGTCATTAGTGAAGGGCGTCTAGATTGGGCTGCTATGGATGATGAGTACGATAGAGTTGTTATCGGAGACCACCAATACAGCTTTGTGGCGGGGCGTGACAACTTCGCAAAAATGCTAATCGAGAATTTTCCGGCAGAAGAAAAGGTCATCTATAAGTATATAGAGCTCATTCGTGAGGTTAGCCGTTATACACCTAAATTCTTTGCCGGTCAGGGAATGCATCCCTGGTTAGCAAGTGCTTACAATAAAGTTCGTCCTTTTATTGTCCCTAAAGTTTTTTTTCAAACTACACGTGAGGTGCTTGAAAATCTGACTCAGAATCAGCAGCTAATATCGGTGCTCACCGGACAGTGGGGTAACTATGGTCAAGCACCTGCGGATGCGTCTTTTCTCATGCATGCTTTAATTGCTAAGCATTACCTTGCTGGTGGCGCTTATCCAGTGGGTGGCGCCTCAGCCATTGCTAGGAGTATTATTCCGACCATTCAGAAAAGTGGCGGTGAAGTATTTACTTATGCCGATGTAGACGAAATTCTCATTAAAAATAATCGCGCTTACGGTGTTCGTATGGCGGATGGCCATGAGCTAACGGCTGACAATATTGTGAGTAATGCCGGTTTTTACAATACGGTTAAAAAATTACTACCGCAGGATGTACAGAACCGATTAGGTGTTGATGACTGGTGTCAGCAAGTTCAACGATCCAGCGCGCATCTTTGTGTCTATGCAGGTTTTAAAGGTACGGCTGAAGAATTAGGTCTCACCAGTACAAATTTATGGTTATACCCCAGTGGTGATCACGAAGGTAATTTAGCCGCATACAAGGCCGATCCTAAGGCAGAGTTTCCGCTCGTTTATATTTCTTTTCCCTCTTCAAAAGACCCTGACTGGGATAAGCGCTTTCCGGGTAAGTCTACGGTTGAAATTGTTACGCCTGCCAAGATGGACTGGTTTAAAGAGTGGGAAGATAGTCAATGGCAAAAACGTGGTGAAAGCTACGAAGCACTGAAAGCTGATTTCACTGAACGTTTACTTGAAAAGCTATATGAGCGTCATCCGCAGTTACGGGGTAAGTTAGACTTCTGTGAGTTGTCGACGCCGCTCTCAACGAATTGGTATCAAAAAAATAGTGCTGGTGAAATGCTGGCACTGGATCATTTTGTTGACCGCTTTAAAAAACCATTTTTGCATCCTGCTATGCCAGTTAAAGGCTTGTACATGACTGGGTCTGATGTGATGACCGCTGGTGTGGGTGGTGCCTTAATGGGAGGGTTAATGACGACTTGTTCGATGCAAGGTCGTAAAGCTGGAGCAGTGATGAAATTGTTAAAAAACTATCAAGAAGACGTTAGCAGCGATACAGAGACAGAACAACATACTGTTCCGCAAACTTAAAATTCAGAGACAAGAGCGAACAGGGGGTTGTTCGTTCTTGTCTGGTACCAGCCTTATCTTTTGGCGATAGTTTTTTGTTTTAAGCAGAGATTACTTTCGCTATCAGTGCTAGTTTCTCCTCATCCCAGTCTGTTTTTTCATCACTGAAGTTTATTTGTGCATACCATTTCGCCGCGTCTAATTTTGTACTTCCTTGGCCTTTGTTAATTTGATCGTAAGCCTCTTTTAAAGCGCTAAGGTAATAATAAATATTAGCCATCGTTTCAAGGATGTCTTTGATCTTTAGTGTTTTTAATGGTGCACTGGCACTTTGTAAATCATCTAATTTAAGTTTTAGGTGTGACAAGGACTTTTGTGCGATCGCTAAGTCCATCGGTGGGATATTCGTAAATTCTTGTAAGATGTTTTCAATGACCTTTATATAGACTTTATCATGCTCGAAGCGAGTAAAATCTCTTAATACCTGACTATACAAAGTGTTGTGTGTACCTTCCCAGTTCTCTTGAATGACAGTATCCCGGAATAAACGTGGCAGGCTTGAAGTAGTTTCAATCGCACCATTTCCAGCCATGGTGTCAATGCAATGATGGAGATCATCAACGCCCCGTCTGGAAATAATACTTTTACCGATGTTCGCCATTAGGCGTGCAAATGTTTTATACACCGAGCGTGTTTCCTGTCCTAATTCGATTTTGTCTTGCAAGTCAATGAGTGCAAAAGTACCCGCCAAACAGACATTGATATTGGCTTTAATATTGGCCAGATTTTCTTGGACTAAAGGGTAGTCAATAATGGTTTGGCCAAATGCTTCACGAGTATCCGCGTAAGCACGTACGATTTGATAACCCCGGTTGGTCATACCTAAAACCGATACAGCTAAAGCAATGCGAGAATAATGCACGACTTCTTCCATCATACGGTTAAAACCTTTTTCGACTGACCCTAAAGGAATGGCGTAAGCATCACGGAAATCGATTTCAGCCGAAGCTAATGCTTTGGTGCCCATTTTTTCTTTAAGGCGACGGAAGGTGAAATCATTACGCGTTCCATCGGGTTTGGTCGACGGGACTAAAAAAGCAGATAAACCTTTAGTGCCATTTCTAGCTTCACTGAAGCGCGCGGTGATCACCATTAGTTCGGCATCGGCATTTGAGCAAAACCATTTTTCCCCTCTAATTCGCCAGACTCCATCTTCACCTAACCAAGCGCGAGTAGCGTTTGCACCAACATCAGAACCGCCCTGAACTTCAGTTAGAAATTGCGAAGAGGTAAAATTGTTGGTGTAACTGGGCGTTTCCAGTTTGGCAATGTATTCATCGCGTTCAGGAAAGTCATCGAGTTTACGTAATAAACGTGCCGTTTCAAAATTACATATTACGGGGCAAGTATGACCTGATTCACCGCCATGACAGCTTAAGTAATAAAAGCCCATTCCTTCTCTCAGACCGCCTGTTTTGACTAATCGAGAAACGACATCGGAGCCATAGATAATGTCACCAACAGCTGCATAACTGGGATGGTGAATGACCTTATCAATGCGTTCACCAATACCATTGAAGGGGTCTATTCTAGGGTTGTTAAAGCGCAAGTCATTTTCAGCAGCATGCGATTCAAGGTCAGTACTGATTTTGGCGCCATACTCATTTAAATCTTTTTTCACTTGGGGCGTTAGTGCATCACCCAACCAAAACTGCATGCTGTGGATAAAATCATTGTTTTGGAGGTATACATTGTCTTTTGTACGTACCAACCAGTCATGCATATTGCATCGACCTGAATCATGACGAGGCATACTTTCCTCAATTGCGATTCTTGATTTTTGTCGTTCTTGGGGTTCACTACCATCCAATTGTTTAGTAGTGTCCTTATTAATATCAACTTTTACATTCATGGCCTGATCCCTTTATTAATTTCACTTTATAGATGCAGAGTCAGTATGATAAAAACCCATGTAGCAAACTAATGCTCATCGGACAAAGGCATGGCTATGACAGCCAAATGACAATCAGGCTATCGAAAGTCCCCAGTAATTTGAAAAGGAACCACTATGAAAAATATTGTCATTTATGCTCCATTTCGGGCTGTGGGAATGAGTTTGATGCTGATAAAAGATTTGTGTTGGGTGGCTTCAGGTATCGCAGCGGAAAATGAAAGTGATGATCAACATCAAGGTGGCGTTACTATTATCAATAAAGATGGTAGAAGTGTAGATTGCTTTAACGGCAGTGAAATAAGCAGTAATGGAACGATAGACTTTAATGTTCAACCCGACCTGGTATTTATTGCTGCCTTTTGGGGGAAAGCAGATGATGCCTTGCATCACCATCCAGAATTGTTGCCTTGGTTAAGGGGCTTACATGATGCTGGTTGTCCCTTAGTTGCCATCAGTAATGCTACTTACTTTTTAGCAGAAGCAGGATTGCTTGAAAACAAGGTGGCTACACTTTATGCACCCTATGAACGAGATTTTCGTCAACGCTATTCCAATGTATTATTGCGTCAAAAAAGAGCGATCACTAATGCAGAAGGTTTGTATTGCGCTAATGCTATTCCCTCAGGGTGTGATTTATGTATTTCAATGCTAGAGCAAATTTACGGGCCTGATATTGCTCGAAAGGTTGCTGCACGTTTTTTAACTGGTTTTAACAGAAGTTATGCGCAATGGAACGTCGAACTTGACGGCCTAAAATACCATAAAGACCAGCAAGTACTTACCGCACAACAATGGCTGGAACGACATTACTCTGAAGAAGTTAACTTTGCTGAAGTTGCTGCTGATCTGGGTATGAGTTCAAGAAACTTCAGTCGTCGTTTTAACCAAGCGATTGGGGAAGCTCCGAATCAATACTTGCAACGGGTTCGAATGGAAGCTGCAAAAGAGTTATTACGCACCACTGAGTTAAAAATTATTGAAATAGCCAATCAGGTAGGCACGACTAATTTAAGCTCATTCAATAAATTGTTTAAAAAAATTGTAAATATGTCTCCCAAGCAGTATCGAGCTCAGCATGAATAATAAGTGATCTTGACTGACTTTGGTTTTGTAGTCGTATTGAGTGGTTTTCAGAAATTGAGGTTGTTTTAGGGTAAGGACTATTTGACAGGTTAGGTATGTCATCTGATTATTTTAAGTAACGTTGTGAAGAAGGGCTAGATCCTTTAGCCGCTTATTTAACTAATTACCTAGTGTTTTAAATTTAACGATACCGAAGAATAATGCCGTGGCTATCGCCTTTAGATGATGCTGCTTCAAGCTTTGAAAACTCTTCATTGTTGAGTTTGTTTGTCCAAACTATAACTGCATGACAAGTACCTGCATTTAAGGCTTTTTTAGTTAGTTCGAATGCAGAGTGAGACTCATTTGAACGTAAAATCATAATATCTTCAGTTGCGGAAGTATCATGCTGTTGTCCCCATTGCTTTAACAATTGTATGGGTGGATCAACCCAAGCTAACCAGCGGTGATCTTGATTCAAATGTGTCAGCATAGGAAGCAAAAGTTGAATGCAATTGGCTTTATCCTTAGTAAGAATAATTTCAGTGACATTCGCCTCGTGTATCTCTTGTTTTGGCTCACTTGTTTGTTCGGTGAAAGTCGGCTTACAGATATTTAGCTCTGGTTTGCTTGTCTCTGCTAAGTGATGCAGGCTATTAACGTAGTCAGTTTCATAAATAGAAAGTTGTTTCATTGCATATTCTCCTTTCGAATCACACCAACACCTAGGCCCTCTATGAATAGTTCTTGCTCACGAAGGTCAATAGTAATCGGGTCAAATTCTTCATTTTCAGCGAGTAACTCAACAATATGTTTGTTTTTATTTAAACGTTTTACGGTTACTTCTTCTCCAATGCGGGCGACAACAATTTGCCCATTTCGTGCAGTATTGGTTTTGTGAACAGCTAATAAGTCGCCGTCAAAAATTCCAACATCTTTCATACTCATACCTCTTACTCTTAGTAGATAGTCAGCAGAGGGAGAGAAAAATTCGGGGGCTAATGAACAGTAATCTTCAATGTTTTCTTCGCCTAAAATAGGGTTTCCAGCAGCAACTTGGCCAACAATGGGTAAGCCATCAGGAATATCGCTCTGTGGTAAACGGATGCCTCGGCTAGCGCCTGGCACAATTTCAATGGCGCCTTTTTTAGCTAAAGCTTTAATATGATCTTCAGCGGCATTGGCAGAACGAAAGCCTAAGGCTTTAGCAATTTCAGCACGAGTTGGCGGGTAGCCTGTTTCTTCAATATTCTGTTTAATAACATTGAGTACTTCGGTTTGTCGATTTGTTAACTTGATCATGCTGAAATTTCCGTTTGCCATTTCTGTGTAAGTATCCAGTACCTGTAAATGTATACAGTGTTTTGCCTTTTGTAAACTATTTGGAATAAAGTTTCCCATTTATTTTATTGAAACCTTTCAATCAGCACTGCATGATCAGCTATATATTGTTTGAAAATTTTTATTGGAGTTCATTTTGCGTATTTCCTATTTGGTACTTGGTTTAAGTTTGCTTTCGACTGCTGTGGTGGCAGATATTGATGCTGAGGTCGGTGTCGAGACTCGTTATTTTTTTGAGGAGGGGCTAAACGAGCAAAACAAGTTTCACAGTTCGTTACGTGGTGAATTAACGTATCAATACTCATCCGGTAATAGTGATTTCGAAGTCATTGCTTTTGCGCGCTACGATGAGCAAGATTCAGAACGATCGCATGCAGACCTTCGTGAAGCGTCATGGACATATGTTGGCAATGGTTGGGAGTTAAAAGCGGGCGTTAGCAAGGTTTTCTGGGGGGTCACTGAGTCTCGCCATTTGGTTGATGTAATTAACCAATCCGATTCAGTTGAGAATCTGGATGGCGAAGATAAACTTGGCCAGCCCATGACTAAGCTGTCATTAGAGCAGGACTGGGGAACCGTTGATTTATTTTGGTTACCTTACTTTCGAGAGCGGACTTTTTCGGGTGAAGACGGTCGTTTAGGTTTACCTTTGGTTGTGGATACCGATAATGCTATTTATGGTTCTAGTGCAGAGCGCTGGCATAGTGATTTCGCAGTGCGTTATTCTCATTATATTGGTGATTTTGACTTTGCAATATCACACTTCTCAGGCACCAGTAGAGACCCTGTTTTAGTATTTAACAACAATTTTGCTAACCCTATGTATTTACCTGCTTATTACACCGTTGATCAATCAGGGTTGGAGCTTCAATACATTTATGATGAATGGTTATTAAAATTTGAAGGGATTACCAATTCAGGTTTGGAAAGGCGTTATAGTGCCGCGGTTGCTGGCTTTGAATATACACAGGTGGGCATTTTTGAAAGTAGTGCAGATTTAGGTTGGTTAATGGAGTACCTTTACGATGATCGCAAAGAATTAGCACCTCACAGTTTTGAACAGGATATTTTTGCAGGCTGGCGTTATGCTTTTAATGATGCAGACTCTTCTGAAATTCTTGCAGGTATTATTTATGACCCGGAAACAGAGGAAGTTGTATACTCCTTTGAAGCGAATAAACGTTTAGCAAGTGATTTGAAGTTAAATATTGAGGCGCGTGTTTTTGATGGTGGAGAAGCTTTAGATGCAAAAACCGTCATTTTTCAAGATGAAGATTACCTTCAATTAGAATTAGTAAAATATTTTTAGTATCTCTATACGCAAGTTAAGTAAATTTGGCTTACACTTAGTATCAAAATGAAGCATAAATCTAAGGTTGTGAGTGAATAGCTTGCAGCCTTTGAAACTAGGTTCTTGGAAAACAAGTGATGGCTAATCAAGAAGAACATTATATTATTAATCCTCAACATGATGTTTTATATATCGATTTGAAAGGGACATGGAGTCCTGATCAGACTCTAGAGTATGTAGCAGATTATAAACGTTTGGCGAATCGCTATTTTACGCAAGAGTGGGCGTGTGTGATGAACTTGCAAAGTCTGGATTTATTATTGTCTGAGTCTTTTCAGATTGAAACCTTCAAGGCATTAAATGCTTGGTCTTATATCAAAGGAATGAGGTCTGTCGCGGTCATTATTAGTAACTCTAACCGAAGTCACTTGCTGTATCAGTTTGAAGAAATATTTAAAGTAAACCATCCTTATGAAACACAGGTCTGTTTTAGTCCAGTTCAAGCGAACCAATGGTTGAATGATCAAGGTTTTACTCAAAAGCAAAGAAAGCTGTCGCGAGAAACTGCTTAAGGTATTGTGATCATGGTCCTGTAAATACCTGTTTTGTATTGTAGAATGCAGCCATAATTTTGATGTATGAGGGTTCTTTTGATTAAAGTCCTGGTAGTTGATGATCATGATCTGATTCGTGCAGGTATTGCTCGAATGCTTCTGGATGACGGCGGCATTGAGGTCGTTGGTGAAGCCTGCTCGGGTGAAGAAGCTGTTGATTATGTCAGAAAACTAAATCCTGATGTTGTTTTAATGGATCTCAAAATGCCGGGCATTGGTGGTTTGGAAGCCACTCGGCAAATCAAGCGTCACTCAGAAAGAACAAAAGTTGTTGTCGTAACGGCTTGTGTTGAAGACCCGTATCCAGCGCACGTCATGGAATCAGGGGCTGCAGCCTATGTTTCCAAAAGTAGCCATATATCAGAAATGATAAAAGCCATTAAACAGGTGCATGCAGGTAACCGTTACCTGAGTTCCGATATCGCTCAATCTATGGCATTGGGCACCTCAAACGATTCGCCATTCGATGCTTTATCTGAGCGAGAGCTACAAATTTCTACCATGATTATAGATTGCCAAAAGGTACAGGCTATTTCTGATAAACTGTGCTTGAGCCCAAAAACTGTCAACTCATATCGATATCGTATTTTTGAAAAACTTGATATTTCTAGCGATGTTGAGCTAACGCTATTAGCTGTTAGAAATGGCTTACTCGATGTAGATAGCCCAAATTAATACTTCTTCAGACAAATCAGTATCAGAGCCTTCGTTAGAAAAGCCATTATTTGATCACAAACCCTTTCTTGCTCAGTTGGCTAATTCATCTGGCGTGTACCGCATGTTTAATGCAGAACAAGAAATTCTGTATGTTGGAAAAGCCAAAAACCTCAAAAAACGGGTTACCAGTTACTTTGCTAAACAGGGTTTATCGCTTAAAACAGCCGCTTTGGTCAAGCGGATAGCCAGTATTGAGGTGACGCTTACCAATAGCGAAACAGAAGCCTTAATCCTTGAACAGAACCTGATTAAAAGTTTAAAGCCTCCCTATAATATTCTTCTTAGAGATGATAAATCTTATCCTTATATTTATTTAGCCAGTGACAAGGAATACCCTTCTTTGTCTCTAAAGCGTGTACGTTCAAAAGGAAAAACTGGGCGATATTTTGGTCCATTCCCAAGTTCAGGTTCAGTGAGAGAGAGCTTAAAGTTACTAGAAAAAATATTCAAAGTTCGGCAGTGTGAAGAAAGTTTTTTTGGGAATCGGTCACGGCCCTGTCTTCAATATCAAATAAAACGCTGTAAAGCTCCCTGTGTTGGCATTGTGAGTCAGGAAGAGTACGCACAAGATGTGCAAAATGTAGTGATGTTTCTTCAAGGGAAAAGCCCGGAGTTAATTCGAAACCTTATTTCTGAAATGGATCAAGCTGCCGGTGACTTAGAGTTTGAAAAAGCGGCAGAGTTGCGTGATCAGATTGATCACTTAAGGCATGTTCAAGAAAGTCAGTCGGCTGAATCAGGTGTATTGGATTTGGATGTTATTGCGTTAAGTGTTGGTCCTGGTGCAGTAGTTGTTTCAATGTTGTATGTACGAAAGGGGCGAATATTAGGGCATAAAAACTTCTTTCCGAAAGTGTCTTTAGATTTATCAAAGCAGGAAATGATAGAAACCTTTGTTGAGCAGTATTATGTGGGTCAAAATGCAACGAGAGATATTCCAAAAGAGGTGGTGCTAACTGAAAAACTCCTCAATGAAAATGTGATTTGCGATGCAATTCATTCGGTACAAAATAGAGGAGTTAAGTTTAGTTATCAGGTAAAGCAGGTTCGGGCTCAATGGAAAAAGTTAGCGCTCACTAATGCTGATAACGCCTTAAGTACCTACTTAGCGAATAAAGAAACGGTGTTTCATAAATTGGATGCGCTGAGTAAATTGTTAAGTCTGGAGGTGCGACCTAAACGAATGGAGTGCTTTGATATTAGTCATAGTTCTGGTGAAAAAACGGTCGGGTCATGTGTTGTTTTTAATGAGGATGGGCCGCTTAAATCTGATTATAGAACCTATAATATTGACGGAATAGAGGCGGGGGATGATTATGCGGCAATGAGGCAGGTATTAACTCGGCGCTACCAAAGACTAAAAGAAAATCCTCAAAAATGGCCAGATGTTATCTTTATAGATGGTGGGAAAGGGCAACTTAATCTAGCGCTTGAGGTTCTTAACGGGTTAAACTTGCAAAACTTAATGGTGGTGGGAGTTGCAAAAGGCGTCACCAGAAAGCCTGGTTTTGAAACGTTGTTAATTCCTGCAGAGCAGGGAGAGTTAAAAGCGATTCATTGTTCGTCTGATAATGCTGGGCTGCACTTAATCCAACAGATACGTGACGAAGCGCATCGTTTTGCAATTACGGGCCATCGTAATAGGCGAGATAAGGCGAGAAGGCAGTCTTCACTTGAAGATATTGAAGGGGTTGGTGCAAAACGAAGGCGAGAGCTACTACGTTATTTTGGTAGTGTTCAAAGTCTTAAGAAGGCCTCGACTACCGAAATTGCAAAAGTAACAGGAATTAGTAGTAAACTAGCTGAACATATTTACCTTAGTCTTCACAGTGCCTAAATTTTTAATGTTTAGTTGCTGTGATTTAAACCATGACTTGTAAGCCATATAGATATATAAAATATTCATGAATTTACCAAATATACTGACTGTATCCCGCATTATTCTTATTCCTGTATTTGTAGTTGCATACTACCTTCCAATAGATTGGAATTATCTATTGTGTGGCCTTATTTTCACGATAGCAGGCGCCACAGATATGTTGGATGGATATTTGGCGCGAAAGTTAAATCAGTCCACGCCTTTTGGAGCCTTTTTGGACCCAGTCGCCGATAAACTTATGGTCGCGATTGCCTTGACTGTCGTGATAGAGCATTACCAGAATGTGTGGGTGACGGTTCCTTCAATGATTATTATTGGGCGTGAAATTGTTGTTTCAGCCCTGCGTGAATGGATGGCAGTGCGGGGTAAGCGTGACAATGTATCTGTTGGCAATATGGGTAAGCTCAAAACAGCTTGTCAGATGTGGTCAATCCTGTTGCTGTTGCTTGGCGTTCATGGTGGCGAGTATTTTGTTATTGGTATGATTCTTATCTATATCGCATCAGCGCTCACTATTTGGTCAATGTATTTATATCTAACTGCCTCATGGGGATACCTGTTTTCAGAAGAAGGATAAAAAATAAATTTTATATGAATTCTGCTATTGACTCTTAAATTGAATCCGTTAATATATGCGCCACTTCAGCGATACAGCCTAATGTGTCGCGGCTTAACCAGTCAATTTAGAAGTGAAAAAAAATATTTATACCAGGTTAATTGCGGGAATAGCTCAGCTGGTAGAGCACAACCTTGCCAAGGTTGGGGTCGCGAGTTCGAATCTCGTTTCCCGCTCCAAATTTCGAAAAACCTCGGTTCTATCCGAGGTTTTTTGTTATAAAAGCGTAAAAGTTGCTACCATAACTTTCCGCTTTTAAAAGGCGCGCTGGCAGAGTGGTCATGCAGCGGACTGCAACTCCGTTAACGCCGGTTCGATTCCGACGCGCGCCTCCATTTTAAAGTGAAGGCATCAGCTGGAACTTGAAAAGCCCTCCCTGCCCGGGTGGCGAAATTGGTAGACGCAACAGACTTAAAATCTGTCGTCCTTCGGGACGTGCCGGTTCGATTCCGGCCCCGGGCACCATTTCTTGGTTTACCTTGTTAAGCTCTTCAAAACATCTTTATTTAGATCATAAAATTTTAACTTGATTCCAAATAGTTAACCCTGTTTCTTGGCAATTGACGTATAGATTGTATGCTTACGTTATAACTTCTCTAATAATCGAGTAATTGAAAAATCATAAGACTTCATTTTGGAATTATGAGTTTGACTGTACTGGCTAAAATCCAGTTTCATTAAGTTAGTAAATGATAATTTTTGAGCAAGATCACCAAAATCTATTACATTGTTTGATGTGATCGCAGCCATTTTGGTATGAAATGTTGCGGGGGTGTTTAAATTTTGACTTTGTTTCGCAAAATCAAAGCCATTTAGATAATCATACATTAATATGAGCGACCACATTCCTTCAACAAAATGCCCGCCGATACTACAAGCCATATCTCCTCGTTTAATGGCGTCTATTGACTCCGCTAGCCAATCAACGCCTCCTACAAAAATGTCCTTACCGAGTTTATGGTCAGACTTTTTAGCCGCGTCAATGAGACCAAGAGCCATATTGTCATTAGCGGACCATAAAATTTTTACTTTAGGGTAACGGCCCATCATGGTGGAAAACATTCTGCTTGCTTTTGAACGCGACCAGTCCGCTGGAAAGTACTGAGTAAATTCAAGCTTCGAATGGCTCCTCATAAAAACTTCCAAGCCATTTTTTCTAGATTGATAAGCGCTCGAAGATGGATTGCCCTCCATTGCCAATATTTGAAAACGTCTGTCATTATCATATTCTTTGGCAGCCTCCAACAAGCAACGTGTCAGCTCTGAACCAGCAAATGCATCATCAGGTAACATTTGCCCAACCCAGTGCTTATACTGATGCCGAGGGGCATATTTTTTTTGTTCTCCAGTGAGCCCTGAATTAAAAATAAATGATTTCACACCATATTGTTCAGCATGTTCAAGAATCAGGGGGGCTACTTTTTTATAATTATGGAAAATGATGCCGTCAGGGCGCCTCTTTTCATTCGATAGAACATCCTTCATCTGCGCATGCATTTGAAGAAAATTCTCTTGAGCATAGTAAATTTGAAAGTCGACATCTAAATCTTGGGCTGTAGCGACCATTAAATCGTGTAATGACTTCCAAAAGCCAGATTTGTCACTTAAATCCTGCTGCAAAGTACTAAACCAAGCAATAGAAGGCTTAGCTACAGTTGAAAAGCTCACGAAACAAAAAACAATTAAGAATGTAATACGAATAATCATGGTGACTTATACCTCCGTATAATATTTATCAGTATAAGCCATATAGCTAGAAATGCTCATAATGATTTTATCACGAAGATTGCTAAGTTTTGACGTTCCTGAAATGGCTTGTACAAACTCTTCAGGAATATTATCTGTATGGGTTCAAGTTATACTTTTGCTGTTTTAGCCTCAGTTAGGCACTTTTCTAAAGATAAAATATATCCTATTTCCGCTTTTAGCGAGCATTTTGATTCTGGTCAATTGGTCCTGATATTTTTGGTTATATATTGGTAACCCATATAGTTTTCTTATTTACCTGAAAACATTTAGTGCTCCAGTATGTTGAGTTATTTGAAGACGCCACGGTTGAGTGGATGAGGAAGGAACCATAACAGCGTTGGTGTCCTGCATTAAGTAATAACTATTTATCAATGTGATAGGAAAAATTATGTCTGAAATACTAAAAAATCCTGGTTGGAAAGTAGTATTGGCGGGTACGGGAATTAACCTAGCTTTGGGGGTACTGTATACATGGAGTATCTACCAAGCCAAGATCGTTGAGTCTATCGAGGCAGGTGGGGCTGGCGGCTTTAATTGGGATAAAGCATCCGTCGGAGACCCTTATGCCGTTTGTTGTCTGGTTTTTGCCTTTACAATGATTTTAGCGGGTAAATGCCAAGATATTATTGGGCCAAGAGTAACGGCGTTAATAGGTGGTGTGCTTGTCGGGGTTGGGTTATTGGTGGTCTCCCAGAGTACTAGTTATGCCGCTTGGGTCCTAGGTTTTGGCGTGTTAACCGGGGCAGGTATAGGGTTTGGATATGCTTCAGCAACACCACCGGCACTTAAGTGGTTTCCAGGAGGTCAAACAGGGTTGATTGCTGGCTTGGTCGTGGCCGGTTTCGGATTGGCTCCTGTTTATATTGCTCCGCTAGCCTCCTATTTGGTCGGTCTTTGGGGGCTACAAAGTGCCATGATGTTCTTTGCGTGTGCTTTCTTTGTGGCTGTGAGCATACTATCGCGATTTCTTAAAAACCCGCCTGAAGGTTTTGTGCCGACAACGTCGGATCAGGGCGCTGTGAAAGAAGAAATAGTAGTGTTAGAGGAAAAAGAAGTCTTAGAAACTGTGCCTGAACCTGTGACATCCCCTTCTGAAATGACTGCAATTGAAATAATAAAAACGGCATCATTCTGGAAGTTATGGACACTTTATTTTATCGGTGCTGGTGCTGGCTTGATGGTGATTGGTAGTGTGGCTGGAATGGCCAAGCAGAGTATGGGGGACGCAGCATTTATTGTGGTCGCGATTATGGCTGTGGGGAATGCTTCTGGGCGAATTATTTCTGGAGTCGTGTCAGATGCAATGGGTAAGAGTGTAGCTTTGGCAATCTTCTTGGCGCTGCAATCATTGAATATGTTTCTGGCTGTTTTTGTGGTCTCTAGTGACGGTGCTGTCGCTTTCTTTATCGTGCTATCTGCAACGTTTATCGGATTTAACTACGGTACAAATTTGGCTTTATTTCCAGCTTTCTGTAAAAGCTGGTGGGGGCTAAAATCACTTGGCTTAAACTATGGACTGTTATTTACTTCTTGGGGAATTGGCGGTTTTGTGATGACGCGTGTATCCAGAATGATTGTCGCAAATACTGGGAGTTATGTATGGCCTTTCGTGATTGCCGGTGTTTTGTTGGCGGTAGCATCCTTTATAGCACTAAGGATGAAAGATCCAGAGCACGTCAGTTAAGAACCTGAGATAAACGATTTCTGCAACCATGTAGATTGCCAGTGGACAATTAAAAGCCTGCAAAAGCCAGAGTTAACTGGCTTTACGCTTTTTTAATCGCCCTTGTTGGTCTGGTGTTTGGTGGGACGGAGTGAATTGGGCTGATTTCAGTGTATAACGCTTTAAACCCAATTTTTTATTCGAACTTCTTAAATGCGTCATCAACTGGTGTTTGAGCCAAGTGATTCACATAATTACTCATAACTTTTTGAGATATGCCTAATACTATTTCTAGTAGGTGACGCTGTTCGTACCCCGCATTTAAAAAAACAGTTACTTCTTCCTGACTAAGTTGCCCGCGATTGCGCACCAAAGCTAAAGTTGTTGTATGCAGAACCTGTAGTTTTTCTGAGGGGAGCGTTGAGCCATCTCGTAGCGCTTCAATAATACTACTGTCGACATTCATCATATGTGCAATTCCCGTATGAGCTGGTACACAGTAATGACAAGCATGTTCTACATTAATTGTCTGCCAGACAACAGTAAGTTCTTCTTCATTGAAGCTAGTCTGTTGAAACAGAGTATGTAAGGTTTGGTACGCCTCAAGTAGTGGTGGCGACTCTGCCATGGTTGCATGCAGGTTAGGGATCATACCAAATGATTTTAAAGAATTTTCTAATAGAGGTTGGCTCGCTTTTGGTGCTGTTTGTTGATCATATAATTGGAATGACATGGTTCTTTCCTCGTGTAGTTGTGCTGTTATGAATGCTGTTTATCTCTGATTGTGAATTCATATTATGCTTTGCCGTCATGGGTGTAAATGCGCTAAAAATAGCTTTGGTTGTGCGTAATTGCACAGTCTGGGCGTGAGCTATGTATTTAACGTCACGACGTAATAATTTGAGTACTTTCATGCCTATAGTTTGGGTTTTGTATTTGTTATTGCTAGAGAAGAAATTTCAAGTTGTTGAGCTGTAGCGAGGACAAATTGAAGGCTTAGACTCATCATGTTTTTAGTGACACTAAAAATTTATATTTTTGCTTTTTCTTCAAATAAATCTTTTAGCCTATCTGTAATGGCTTTTATTCGTTTTACTCCTCTAAGGTCAGGGTGAATCAGCATCCAAACATCCATTGCGCCTTCATCAATATTGGGTGAAAGTCGTTTTAATTTTGGATCTTTGTCGGCAAACCAAGGAGATAAGATTCCAATGCCTGCGCCATTTCTGACCAAGTTGGTAATTGAATGATAAGTTGTGACGTAGAGTGTTGTTGATGACTTATGACATAGCTTTTCGGCAACTTGTTCGGGCGGTGAGTTGAGGTAAGGTTTATCCCAGCGTACCCAAGGGTAATCTGACCAACTGGTGTTTGGGTTAATTTCGAAATCAGCGCTAGCGTACATGGCTACGGGTAGAGTACAAACCTTACGGCCGACCATATCTTCTGGCGGTGATTGGGAAAAACGCACGGCTATATCTGTTTCTCTCCGTGCAATATCTGCCACTGAAATTGTATTGGTGATAAGCAGGTTTAATTTTGGATGCTGTCTGGAGAAAAGCGCTAGTTTCTCGCTAATCCATTCATCAAAAATATCAGGTATATGAATATGCACATCTCCTGTCAGTTCGGTATCTGCGCCTTCAACTCTTCGTTCTGAACTAACCAGTATACTTTCCATTTCTTCTGCCGCGGTACAAATTATCCGCCCAGAGGCGGTTAATACATAAGCAGATGGTGTTTTTTCAAACAACCTTGCTGACAGACGTTTCTCAAATGCTGAAATTCGTCGGGCGACGGTGGTGTGATTAACATCTAATTCTTTTGCTGCTCTTCGAATAGTCCCATTACGGGATAATGCCAGTACAAATCGAACGTCGTCCCAATCAGCCATAAGTCTCTCGCTTTAAATTTTGGCAAATTATTTCATATTTATAGTGGTGCATTATAGCACCGCTGTGTATCAAGTGTGTGTATATATAGATTTGTATGATTCCTCTAAACTTCTGATCCATCGCGTTTGACCTAAAAAACCATATGCGCATTACTAAATTTATTAGAGGCTTAAAACATGAATATATCGAATAACACCATTTTAATTACTGGCGGTAGTTCTGGAATTGGACTCGCCATGGCCAAAGAATTTCTGAAACATGACAACGTCGTTATCATTTGTGGGCGAAACGTAAAAAAACTGGAACAAGCTCGTTTATTAAACCCAAAACTCCGAACCATAACGTGTGATGTATCTGATGACTTTTCAGTATCAGAAATGGTGAATACTGTTTTAAAAGATTACCCGTCACTAAATATGATCGTTAACAATGCAGGCATGATGCACTTGCATGATGTTGCAAAAGGCTCTTTAACATTGGAGCTTCAGAAAAAAGAAATCATGACCAATATATATGGGGGTATTTCTTTATGCGATCGTTTTATGCCCCATTTAATGAAGCAGAAACAGTCTGCTATCGTTAATGTCACTTCAGGCTTAGCGTACATGCCTTTTGTTGCATCACCGGTTTATGCAGCAACAAAAGCGGCCATTCATTCGTATTCGTTAAGCATACGAGCAGCGTTAAAAAATACCTCCGTATCTGTATTTGAAGTCCTTCCCCCGATGGTCGATACCGAAATGTCTCATGCTATTGATATGCCCGGAATGAAAAAGATGCAAGCGAAGAATCTAGCGGAAATTACGGTTTCTAAAATAAGACGTGGTCAGGTAGAGATTAGACCCGGTGCGTCAGCGATGATGATTAAAATGTATCGCTGGTTCCCATGGATGATTAACAAAATGATGAACAGTATGGCACCAAAAATATTAGCAGATCTTCCGCATTATTAAAAAAACTGTGACTGGTGAGTGATACGCAACCGGTAAGCATTAAAGATCACTAAGGAATGAAGGGTATGTTTAAAAAAATCAAATTTAAACAGATGGCTGGTGTGTTTGCAGTCATTCTTGTTAGTCAGAGCAGTTTTGCTGTAAGTCCTGAAGTGCAAGGTTTGGAAATTTCTCAGGAAGTGATTAATAGAGACACTGGCTGGGTAGATAACACTGCAAATATGGTGATGTATTTACGAAACCAGCATGGCGATGAAAGCTTGCGTGAACTAAAGATTAAAACCTTAGAACAGAAAGGCGATGGTGATAAAAGCTTAACCTTATTCCACCAATGATGGCATTTGGTTTATGGGCGCTTCTAATCGGCGAAGTAGGTTTTGCTTTAGCTTTATCGGTAAGCATGATCATCGGTATTATTGTGGATGATACCGTTCACTTTCTCAGTAAATACATGCGTGGACGCAGAGAAAAGTATTTATCTTCTGAAGATGCAATACGCTATGCTTTTACAAATGTTGGCCCAGCATTGATGATCACAACCGCAGTGCTAACAGCTGGCTTTTCGGTGTTAATGCTGTCCACTTTTAAATTGAACTTTGAATTAGGCCTGATTACGGCAATGACGATTACGATTGCACTCATCGTTGATTTTTTGTTGTTACCAACCATGTTACTAACATTTGACACCGTTGATTACTCAAGAGAAATTGACGATGAACCTGAGAGCCTTGTACCGCTTCAGAGTGCATAGCTAAAGTTATTGATTATAAAAGGTGTCCGGTTTGGCACCTTTTATAAACCGACCTGACAGGTAAGTTTGATACTGTAAAGTGGCAAAGTGGCATGAATTTCAAGCTCACAAGATTTAGTTATTAAGAGGGGAGTAGTTAGCATTTTAATTAACTAAGATGCTACACTAATTCCCATTATTTTCTTATCCTAGCTCAATAAACTATGTTGACTGGAATGCATGAGTACTAGACTACCATCCCTTAACGTTTTGACTGTATTTGAAGCTGCTGCGCGTCATTTAAGTTTTAAGAATGCCGCGGATGAACTTTGTATTTCTTCACCAGCTGTCAGTCATCAAATCAAAGTGTTAGAAAAGCAACTGGAAGTTTCTCTCTTTAAACGCCTTAACCGAGCGTTAGAGCTCACTCCTGTCGGTCAAACCTACTACGAAGAGATTCGCGGGGCTTTGAAGCAATTAAATCAAGCTACAAACAGAGTCATTGAGAAAGAGGAAAGAGCATCCTTTCGGATCAATAGTATTCCTTTTATTACGAATAGTTTGCTCGTACCTCATATCCAGCAATTTCAAAATAAAAACCCAGACTTAATAGTTAAAATTACCTCACAGGTTCAACGAACCGGTTTTTTTCTTGATGATACGGATGTCGCCATTCGCCATAAGAAAGGGGATGAGCCCGGCCTGCATTATGAGAAGTTAACGCCGATTCTGATTACACCTGTGTGCAGCCCTGAGTATTTAAAAAAACAATGCCCAACAAACTCATCAGAACTCGAAAAATTTCGCCAAATTCGACTTTCTAGTGACAAGCACTCTTGGCCTTACTGGCTTTCAGTCAGGGAAAAAAACCTCTCCCCTGAAGAGGAATTATGCTTAGATAATTACCAAGCAGTGCTCGACGCCGTAAAGCAGGGTTTAGGGGTTGCAATGGGTTATTTACCTTCACTCGTCCCTCTGCTTGAATCAGGCGAATTAGTATTACCCTTCCCAAATCAAATTTGTGAGTTTAATAGCTTGTATTTAGTCTATTCTAAAACTGAAAAATCAAACCCCAAAATTCAATCTTTCCAGTCTTGGTTATTAAGTCTAATTGAATCCTTATGGTCGGATAAGATTTACTTATCTGAATCACACTAAAAACTCGTTTGTCGCCAGTACATTCTCTTTTTTACTATGGGTATAGCATTTATCTGCTAAGGCACTGTAATCAGGAGAAATGATGAAAAAAATCGATATTACGACACAAGATGGTTTTAATCTAAAAGGATGCGTGTTTCAAAGCAAGCATTCGAAAGCTGGCATCATAATCAATTCGGCTACCGCAGTTAATAAAGCTTACTATAAGGTTTTTGCCGAATACTTATGCGAACAAGGTTACACCGTTATCACCTATGATTACCGGGGTATTGGTGAGTCATCAACTACGAATAATGAGAACAACCCTGATCAGCTAAGTATGAGAGCGTGGGGCGAACAAGATTTTGAATCCGTAATTCAGTGGGCATTCAAAACTTATCCTAACTTACAATGGCATTGTATAGGTCATAGTGTTGGCGGCCAGTTAGTCGGGTTGGCACCCAGTAATACCAAACTAACCAGCACATATTGTGTGTCTGCACAAAATGGATATTGGAAACACTGGGGAGTATTAAAAAGGCCAAAATTACTTCTAACCTGGTATGGGTTAATCCCCTTTTTCAGTGAGACTATTGGGCGCGTTCCAGGCTTTTTGCTTGGTGGTAACAGCCTACCATCTCCGATAGCTCTAGAGTGGGCTCGATGGTGCCGACACCCTGACTATATTACTGATAGCAATGGTAAGCCTATTCGTAAACGGTTTGAGCAATATTGTTCGAAAATATGTTTCGTTGTTATAAAGGATGACTTTGATTTTGCACCTGAAAAGTCTGTTAAAGCCTTGCAGGCGTTTTTTGTTTCCGCCGATCATGAGTTTCAGACCATTGACCCTAAAGCGCTAGGTTTAAAGAAAGTAGGGCACTTTGGTTTTTTCAAACGGCATAACAAGACCACACTTTGGCCAAAAACGCTTGAATGGTTAGACCAGTTTGCTTACTAAAATCAGATATTTACTCATCTCGCATGACATTAATTATAAAGGGATATAAACATGATATCTGAAGCAATAGACGGACTACTCCCAACAATAAATCGAAAAAAAATAATCAAGGGGCCAGCATCAACCTCCCGAGATGGCATTAAATTTATGAACTTAGGGGCATCGCACATACGTTATCGGGTTGTGGGTAACGGCAGGCAAACGCTTGTTTTTGAAACGGACCCACCTATTGTCATTGAACATTATGATGAGCTTATCCATATATTAAAAGATGAGTATCGATTAGTGATTTTTGAACCGCCTGGTTTTGGCTTTTCTCTGCCAGGCATGGCGCTTGATTATAGTTTTGAATCTATGGTTTGCCTAATAGAGCAATTCTTAAGTCGGTTGTCATTAGGGCCATACTTATTGGTTGCACCGTGCGTAACAGCCTTTGGAGCACTTGCCGTCGCACAGAAGCGACCAGATTTAATCTCGCACCTTATTTTGTCTCAGGCGCCTAGTTGGGAACAAATGTTAAGCTGGAAACTAAAACGCGACTCCAAAGGCATGTTAAGCAAGCCTGTTTTTAGTCAGCTATTACTCCAGTTACTTAAGCGAAAGCGTACGCCAAACTGGCTTCAACTTGCATTAGGGGATGAGTCATTATTTGAGCCCTTTAATAACCTTGCACAAGAAGCATTTTCTAATGGGGCAAGTTTTAATCTCGCATCGGTCTTTCAACAGTTTCTTATTGGCCCAAACCCATTGACCAGTCACCTACAGCAACCCTCATTGATAGTTTGGGGAGATAAGGACGAATCTCACTGTGATACATGTAAACAATCAAGTCTGGAATTAGTGACATCAGCAAATGTGATTCATATACCAGAAGCAGGGCATTTTCCTGAACTAGAAACTCCCTCAGCTTTTGCAGCACACTTATTGTCTTTTCATCGAGAAAACCCGCCTTCTTTGTAGGCGTTAATACGCCTGCATTTTTTTCGTGTGTTCGATATTCATATATTTTTTACGCAGGGCATTTAACTCGCCCTGTTCAACCATGCTCTTAAAAATTGACTCAATTTTGTCAGTAGATATTTTATCCATACTTTTTTTAGATACTTGCACCCAAGGCGTTCTTTCACCTACCAAAAGCGGTTCGCCAAAAAGCTTTTTATTTCCGGTTAATTCCGAAGCTTTAAAAATAAGAGGGTCCATTGGGCCAATAATCGCGTCAACACGTTTAAGCATCAGCATTCTTACGCCTTGGGTGAAACTTGTGGTATCTACGCGAATGATCTCTGGGTCATTATCAATCACATCACTAAATTTTGCAGCTCTTAAATAAGCAATTGATTTACCTTTAAGGCTTTGAAATGAGTCGAAAGAAGTGCCTTTTAAACCGAGAACAACAATCTTTAAGGGCTCTAGCGGGGCGATATAAAATACATGTTCTTCAAGTTGTTCATATTTGAACATAATAGTCATGTCTGTTTGACCGGATTTTATTTCATGAATAATTCTAGCGTACGGGTAAATTTTATTATTAATTTTATAACCCGCGAGGCTGGCAATGCTGTTTGCAGCTTCATAATAGACACCACTCTGTGACGCTCCGCTTTGAATACCGTAGGGTGGGATTCCGATGGTTCTGAATTCGATTGTAGAGTGATCTTTAGCAAGTAAATCACCATGAAAACTGAAACACAGGCTTATAATATAGAGCCATCGTGAAGAAAATTTGCACATATCTATTTCCCTGATATCGATGTCTAGTTGTAAAACTAGAGTGCGTACTATTCAATACTATTTTAAGATAGTTCATCATCCATTAAAAACAAAATTATCATTGGTGCAGGTTAGTTCATATGTCTGTCATATGAACTAACCCACGGTTATTGAAGTAGAATGCTTCTGACAATTACTTTGAAATATTCATTGCTGACCTTACATCTTCAATGCTGAATACTATGGCATTACTCGCCCAACCACTCGCGGGAATTTCATCCATTAACAACCAGTGATTTAAACGGTTTTCGTAAGGCCCAATAAAGTCATTCACAATAGCATTGATACTTTTTGCTAGTTCACTATTTTCATCGCTGTTAAGTGATCCAATAGGTGTTGTTACTCGAATCAGTACGGGTGGCGTATCAAAGATTTCTGTTCCTACATAAATATCACCTTTCTTTTGTTCTGTGAAATATGCCCAAGCAAGGGATTGCGCACCAGAGTTCTTAGGGTCTGCGCCTTCTGCAGTGAGTACAGCGTTGGTGACCTCTTCTATAAATTTGTTTTGTGTTGCTTTATCAAATGTACCTTCTTGAGCAGTTACGCGAATAAGTGGCATCGTCTTTCTCCGATTAGTTTGTATTTAAATAGTTGCTCTTCTAGGCATATTTTCTGTTTGCCTTTGAAGATGAAATCATACTAATGGGTGCAAAGTCGGGCGTAAATGAGTTATAAATAGCTTTTGGAGTGCATAAAAGCACAGCTTAAATTAAATTACTAGGTTGAGGTGAAACCCTATGAATTGGGATGACTTAAGGTTTTTCCTTGCTTTGGCAAGGGAAGGAACCGTGAGTGGTGCAGGTAGATCGCTTAGTGTAAAGCATACGACGGTTGCAAGGAGAGTTGCCGCGTTTGAAGAGCAATTGGGAAGTCGTTTATTCGATCGTATGCCTTCGGGTTATGTCATGACCCAAGTAGGTGAGAATTTGATGCCTCATGCACTGGGCGTGGAAGAGTTGGTGAATGCCGCTGACCGAGAAGTGTTTGGCATGGATGTCCAGTTGTGCGGGCCATTAAAACTGGCTGCTTCTTATGATGTTTTTACCCGACTTATTACGCCTAAGTTGCACTTGTTTACCGATCAATTTCCGTCGATTGAGCTTGAATTAATCTCATCTGCTGGCTTAGTGGACCTTAGAAGTCGTCAAGCTGATATTGCGCTACGTCTGAGTGCCAAACCACCTGAGTACCTAATTGGACGTAAAATTGTCCCTTTGAGTCACGGTGTGTATGCGAGTGAACATTATTTGAATGAGCGGCCTGATCAGGACCAGCTTATTCTCTGGGGGCATGAAAAGGAAATGCCGGAATGGGTGACCGATCATTTTTTGGATGCAAAGGTGTTTGCCAGAACCAGTGAAGTCATGACGATGATGGAGGCAGTAAAAAACCACCATGGCTTAGCAAGAATACCGTGTTATGTCGCGGATGCTGAACCAACATTACGGCGCCTTGATGTCGCTTTATCACCCTCGAGCTGGGGCGTGTGGGTGTTAAGTCATGCTGACTTGCGATCTACTGCAAAGATAAGGGCCTGCAGAGAATTTTTGATTGAGATTATTGAGCAGCAGCGGGCACTAATCGAGGGCTTGAATTCACGGTATTTCTGAAAACTTATTTCACTTTTCAAGTGTCGCTATTGTTCGTCATACTAGAAATATAGGGCGGGAGTCTTATTTAATAACTTTACCCTTAAGTTGAGTAAGTGCCGTTCAGGTCTGACCTTTTTGACCTTCAAATAGTGGCTTCTTATTTAGTAACTTAGTGACAAGAAACTCCCGACAGTGCTGAACTCGTGCCGTTTTACGCAGATCGACATGGCTTAATACCCATACAGACCACTCAGATCGGGGCAACTGAATGGGTAGTTTTCTAACTAAGGGGTTGTTCAAACTATCAGGCATGTAGCACGGCATTCGCGCAACGCCGAACCCAGCTTTCACCGCGGCATACATAGAAGAAAGGTCATCTACGTATAAGGAGGCATAACACTCATTGAAATGCTGGCTGGCCCACTTTGGAATTGTCGTTTCTCCTCCCCACAAAACCAGCCCAACCGGTTTGTTCGTATTCAGGTTCGGGTCAGTAGAATACAAGGCGTGTTGCAAGCCTGAAACTTCTCGGCCTACCAAATAATCAGGCGGGGAGGGCGTCAGTCGTATTGCGATATCTGCTTCACGGCTTGATAGGTTAAGTACGCCTTTACCCACGATCAGTTTAAGCTGAATGCCTGGGTGGGTTTGATGAAACTCTGCTAGGTCTTTCGCAAGACAATATTCAAAAATATCATGAGGCATCGTTAAGCTGATAGGGCCTTCAAGACGGGTATCCTGACCGAAAAGCGTACGAGAAATTTGTTGATTCTGAAGTTCTATCTCTAATGCCTGATGATAAATAGCATCGGCCGCTTCAGTCATCTGATAACCATCTCTCGATCGTTCAAACAAGCGTACGCCATGTTTTTTTTCCAAGCTATGGATTCGTCTGGAAACCGTCGTATGGTTTACCTTCAAAATTTTCGAGGCGCTAGAAATACTACCCGCACGTGCCACTTCTAAAAAGAAGCGTATATCATCCCAATCATTCATATGTGCATTATTGCATATTAAATTTGCAAAAAACGAGTATTTTCGCAGATGATGAAGTGTTTTATGCTGTGCTCAGTTTAAACAAACGAGTCAATATGAATGAGACTTTAATTCAACAGTTGAGGTATTGACGTTTAATTTAAGGAGATTACATGAGCATACTATTTACACCTTTAACGATTGGAAAATATCAACTTAAGAACCGGATTATCATGGCGCCTTTAACAAGAGGACGCGCCACTGATGGGGGCGCTCCGAACGCCTTGATGGCGGAATATTATGCTCAACGAGCTACTGCCGGATTAATTATCGCCGAAGCGACAGCGGTATCAAAGAATGGGCTGGGTTGGATGAATGCGCCGGGTTTATTCACTGATCAACAGCAGCAAGGCTGGAAAAAAGTGGCTGATGCCGTACACGATAATGATGGCCGAATATTTGTTCAACTTTGGCATATGGGAAGTACTGTCCACCCCGATTTTCTGAATGGTGACCAGCCAGTATCCTCTTCTTCGGTTAAGCAGCAAGGTGCTTTGAAAACGCCAAAAGGGCGTGATCGAGAGTTTGTGGTGCCGAGAGCTTTGTCGAAGTATGAAATTTCCGAAATTGTTTCTGACTTTGCGCAAGCTGCCCAAAGAGCGATTGACGCCGGTCTGGATGGTGTTGAAATTCATGCGGCAAATGGCTTTTTAATCGATCAATTCACACGCGATAGTGTGAATCAACGAGAAGATGAATATGGCGGGAGTGTCGGTAATCGATTACGTTTTATGACCGAGGTCGTTGCTGCGGTTTGTAAGCAAATAGGGTCTGAAAAAGTGGGAATACGATTATCACCGACTAATAGTGTATGGGGGATAAAAGATTCGAACCCGAAGGGTACGTTTACCAGCGCAGTAGAAAAGCTAAATGAATTTAATCTCGCTTATATTCATGTTTTGGAACCTAAACCGGTTGATCAAAGCCTTTATCTAACGACTGAATTGCGAAAAATGTATCAAGGTAATTTATTGATTAATGGTGGCTACACAAAAGAGTCGGCTAACGATGCACTGACCAATAACGAGGGGGATGCGGTGACTTTTGGCGGGCATTTTATTGCAAACCCCGACTTGGTAAATAGGTTCAGGCTGGGAGCTGCGCTAGCAGTACCCGATAGCGATACGTTTTATACTGACTCGGAAAAAGGCTATACAGATTACTTGCCTATGGAGGTATGAACCGATGCAGGTAATGAACTCCTTACTTTTGAATAAGCATACTGGTATAAAAAATGCTCCATAAATTCTTTGGCAGAAATTTAAGGACGGACATATGATATCGGTATCAAACCTTAGTAGTGAGTCTATTGCTTTGTTACAAGTTCGAGGGCAGTCTGATCAACAGGTCGTTGATTTTTCTGTTTTATTAGAAAAAGCGAATATTCAGTTAGAGCAAGATGTATCTGCTAAAGAAATACTCTCAGAGTTGACTGCAGACGAATTGAAATTAGTTCAAAATTCAGTCGGATTAGCTGAAAGAATTGATGTTGATTCATTAAGTAATGAAGCTGCCATTAACTTGTTCGCGCAGCCTGATAAAACAGGAATGGTTGACTTAAATAATGATGGACTTGTGGAGATTGGTGCAGGAAAAATGATGACCTTTCCGCCTGTCAATGCACCTGAATCCGTTCAGCGTGCTTGGGATGACGCAACTGAAGGGATGTCAGAACAAGATAAAATGGCGATGCAGTTGCATATGCATACGATGATCTATGGCATTCAGATTGAAGGCGTATCCACCCCCCAAGCTCTGTCACCCGAAGCGCAGTGGAGTGAAAATGGTATTAAACAACTCTTTGAAAACTTGAGATCAGCACTAGAGTTTTCGGTATCTTTAGATGGCTGGGATCGATTCAATCTAGTTAAGAATGATTTCTTTGATAAGTTTGAAAAAGGTCTGGAGGAGCAGACGAGTGTTGATCGTTCACTTGCTGATAACAATGAACCAGTTTGATTTTTTTACTTTTCAAATTTCAAACTAGTTCATCTTAAAGCGGCTTCTCTTGGCCGCTTTGTTCGGTTATCTATTCAACTATATTAAACATAGTATCAATTAGTGTTTGAGCTGAACGGTATTAAGATGACATTCCTGCTGCACGCTTTTCTAATGCTTCAATTCGGGCTTCTATTGGAGGGTGCGATGTCCACAAATGAGCCAGACCTTTTTTAGGCTGTTCATCTATACCAAATGCGGCTAATTGCTCAGGCAGTGCTTCTGGCTCCTTTTGTGACAAACGCTTTAAAGCATTGATCATGTTTTGATGGCCTGCCAAATCAGCGCCACCTGTGTCGGCAATAAATTCACGCTTCCTTGAAAAATACATGACGATAACACTGGCAAGAATTGACAGAATAACCTGAGCAAACATAACTGTTACGAAGTAACCGATGCCGTGGCCACGCTCATTTTTTAAAATAACACGGTCAACGACATGACCAATGAGACGAGATAAGAACACAACAAAAGTATTCACTACGCCTTGAATAAGTGTAAGTGTCACCATGTCACCGTTAGCGACATGGCTCATTTCATGACCTAATACGGCCTCAATTTCACCCTGGGCCATGTTGTCTAGCAGGCCTTGAGAAACGGCAACCAAAGAGCTGTTTTTACTGGCCCCTGTCGCAAATGCGTTCATTTGCGGGGAGGGGAAAATTGCAACTTCCGGCATTTTGATACCAACAATCTTAGCTTGCTTTTCAACGGTACTAATTAGCCACTTCTCAATATTATTGCTTGGATTGGTAATAACAACGGCGCCGGTCATACGCTTTGCCATCCATTTGGAAATGGCTAACGAAATAAACGCACCACCAAAACCGATAACGCCTGAAAGTATTACCAGAGCTTGGATGTTTAAATCAGAGCCATTTTCGGCCAATATGCTATCAACACCTAATATGCGCAGGGTTATGCTCAAAACGAACATAATCGCTATATTGGTCAATAAGAATAATAAGATTCGTTTCATTTGCGTTCCTGAATAATGGTTAGAGGATCAAATCATTATAGAACCATAAAAAGGACTAAAAGGGACAGAATTATTTATTGCTAACCTAGTCTTATCTATCCTTTTGAGTCATGGTGTTTGGAAAAAACTGATAATTACCCAGATAAAAGTCAGCCAGCATAGGCTACCTGTTTTCAGGTGTTCAGTGAGAAATCACGTTAAGGGTTAAATTATTTTGCAAAATTCATCATAGATGATTTTTTCTCTTCTATACTTAATGACTAGTTAATTTTTACAAAAAGGTCGATGGAATGGATAACCTAATGAGTAGCGCAATAAATGACGGAATAGATGAAGAAGCCTTTTACAAAGAAAAGCGTGAATTTGAACGCTTTAGCCTTAAATCCAGTGGTGGAATTTTTTTTGAGGACGGTCAAGAGTTCAAAGGTTTATTTAGTGACATCTCTGTTGCAGGCACCTTTTTTGAGTCAGCTGGGATTGATGAGGATTCAGTAAATCAATTTGTGACTATCAATATGGGTGTGAGAATTAAAGGCGAATATTTTGCCATGGTCGCAAAGTGCAAAATTGTGCGGGTGACTAAAACCGGGGTGGGCATGTTGTTCGGTAAAATGGATGACCACAGCAAAAGTATCTTTCATGCACTGATGCAGGAATTGCGAGATAATTTGTTATAGGCTCAACTCAAGAAAGCATGATTTAAACGTATTCGTGCAATTTCTAGCAGCTAGTTTGCCAATGAATAAAGTGTGCATTCTTATTTATGCAGCTAAGGCTTGGGTCTAATAATATACGCTTACTTGCCCAGATATTTGTGATAAATCTTGGTATAGATACCTGACGTTTTGATCTTTTCTAACGCCCCTTGCCATTGTTGAATCACCTCATCAGGAATATCCTTCGTGCAAGCAATGTATAAAGGAAACTCTAATAATTTAACCTGTGTTTGTTCCAGAGAATCTATGGGAAGATTTGCTTGCCTCAGCCGATATATAAGTCCTAGAGGGGGCTCGCCGACGCCTAAATCAGTTCTCCCATAGACCACTTTTTTGACGATGGATGAAGGGTAGGCCGAGGTATCCAGGTTTGTAAATCTCTCCTTTTGTAAGACGCTGAACACCAGCCCTTTATGCCGAGATGCCACGCTTTTCACTCCTTTGGCATCTTCAATTGTTGAAAACGTCAGAGGGTTTCCTTTCTTTTTATAGAAATAAATTGCTTCTGATGAAAGGGGGCCAATCCATTTGTATCGGTTTTCTCTTTCTGTTGTTCGGAAAAGCGAAAAATTCATCACGTGAGGGTCGCGATTTAACATGTCTTCCCCTCTAGCGCCTGGCAATAACTCAATTGGGTAATTTACGTTTAATTCTTTCATAATCGCCTGAACGACTTCGACAGAAAATCCTTTGACGACCCCCTCTTCTTCATAATTATACGGAGGCCAGTCTTCGGTAATTATTGTTAAAGGCATCGGCTCTGCAACAGCTAGCGAAACACCAAACATCAGCATGTAGGATAACGCAACAATAAGCAGTTTTTTACACATACATTATTTCCACCTTAATGCTTAATAGAAGCGTAATGAATATGCCTGTCGTTACGGCGTCATTTTAGGCTGTCTGTCTCTGACGTCTTAGGTTTTACTATCTTTTCAATTAAGGCAGTTGCCGCAGAGTACACAGCGATTGATGGCATAATACTTATGAGTATAGGAGACTTATAAGGGGGAGAATAGGAAAGAAATGAAAAAAAATATATTAGGGCACGCGACATGCAAAAAGTATTTTCAGCGGTGTTGAAAATTCCGGCTCATGTGAATGATCACCTTTTAAAAGCGTTCTTATCTCATCAGTTCCATGGCGGTAGTGTTAAGATTCAACGCTCCGTAGATATGACTTAGGGGGTAAGCCATACCATCGTTTAAAGGCTTTGTAGAAACTGCTTGTATCCTTATAACCCAAGCGAAAACTTATGCCGGTAATATTTTCTGACGCTGTTTGAAGTAATTTTAAGGCTTCTACCTTTTTGTATTCATCGCTTAGGCTTTTATAATCACAGCCTTCTTCTTTAAGCTTTCGATAAAGCGTTTGTCTGCTTATTGCGAGTTCATTGCATACGGCATCAATACTGATGGTGCTTTTGTTGAGGAGTATTTTTTCAATCGCTACTTTCGTTCTGGATTTGATAGAGTAGTCACTCGTCAACGCTTGTAATGTCGCTTTAGCTTTATCTGCGACAAGCGACTTAAGATATTGATTGCCATTTACAGTGGGTAGTTTGAGGAGCTGGCTGTCAAATATAAGACAGTTTTCAGGTGTTTCAAATGATAGGTTGCTGCCAAATATTGAGATGAAATTTTTACGGTAACCTGTGGCGGGAAATGAGAAGCGTGCTTCAATTAACGGGAACTTATGAGCGCTTAATATTCGTCCCCATGAAATCATTGCACTCATGCTTCTTTCAATGGCGATAGACGGATAGTCCCTATTCTTTCGAAGTGAAAATTGGAGGGTGCATCGCCCATCGCTCTCCTGAATGTCCCATCTTTCGGATGGATTCATCAGTGAGATATTAGTACGAAATACTTCTAATGCTTCTCCTAATGATTCTGTTTGGCTTACCCAGCTAGCGAGTAGTCCTTTCGCTGAAGGGTTGATGCTTTGGCCGATCAATAAACCAATTTCAGGAAGGGGACTGTTATCTGCTATCCAGCGCCATAACTCAATGAGTTTGTTTTCTGAAAAACGCAAGGCAGGGTCATTGAGAGTACTGAGATTTATCTCTAATAGATCCAAATCATTTTCAGTTAAAAACCCTAAGTGGCTGCAAGTTTCAAGCAGGTCTAAAACGGCAGTGTTGGACACGGTTTCCACAGAGTTTACTTTAGTCATGTATGTTACCAATTGACGTGATTTAGCGACGCAAGGACATTTCAGCTTTGTTGAGCATATCTTATGATGCCTATTCTACGATTTTAAAAAAGGTATGATAAGTGAATCAAACTACAACCACCCTCGTTTTAGTCTGCTCGTTACTCTTGAGTGCATGCGGCACTCCTATTGATCAAGATGGGCTCATCGAAAAGTATAGCAATACTCACTCGAAGTTTATGCCTTTGGATGGTAATCGTGTTCATTATCGTGATGAGGGGCAAGGAGAGGTCGTCGTGCTTCTTCATGGGACGGCCTCGTCACTGCATACCTGGGATGAGTGGGTACAGGAGCTATCCAAGCAGCATCGAGTGATCCGTATGGATCTTCCCGGGTTTGGGTTGACAGGACCTGACCCAAAAAACCGTTATGAAGTCGATGACGATATTGCGTTCCTGAATCGTTTTTTTGCGCAGCTAGGCCTCGATCGCGTTCACTTGGTTGGCAGTTCACTGGGTGGTAGGATCGCATGGGAATACAGCGTGGCTTACCCTGATCAAGTCAAAACTCTAACCTTAATGGATGCTTTGGGCTACCCTCAAGAACGATGGCCCCCGGCAATAGAAATCGCACAGTGGCCTTTGATGGATAAAATAATGACTCAGGTGTCTCCTCGTTTCCTATATGAGATGGGGCTAAAAGAAGTCTATTTTAATGAAGCGCAAGTCTCCGATGAAGTCGTTGACCGATATTACGAATTGTCACGCTATTCCGGTAACTTAGATGCTTTTCCAAGGCGAGTAAAAGCCAAGCTGGATACTGATGCTGATAAAATAGGCCAAGTTTCCGTACCCACGCTTATTTTATGGGGGCAGCAAGATATTTATTTTCCGGTGTCAAATGCGCATCGTTTTCATCATGATATCGCTAAATCACAGCTTTATACCTACCCTGATGTGGGGCATCTACCCATGGAGGAGATACCAACTCGTTCTTTAAAGGATTTTCTTAATTTTATTGGCCCCTACCGATAGATTGTCTTTTAGGGTTATCGGTGTAAACCATACTCAGGCATAATCAATACTTATATGTGCTAGACATATTAGTGTGTGCGCATGTTGGAAGGTTTTAGCTATTGGTTCTATAAACATGGGGTGAATATGAACGTATTCGAAGCATTGAAGGTGAGACACAGCGTTAGGCAGTTTAAAAAAGATCCGATACCTGATGACGTGCTAAATAAAATATTAAATGCAGCGAATGAATCTCCAAGTAATTGCAACTCACAGCCTTATAAAGTTGCCATTGCACAGGGCGAGGTGATTGAACAGTTAAGGCAGGAACTTCACGCAAAGTTTATGCATGCAACAAAACTTCAGCAGCAATCACTGCCTAAGCAATTATTCACACTAGCAACGAAAGGAGGGTTGCCAGATGGTGACTTTAAAATAGCCACTAAATACCCCAAAGCATTGCAGAAACGTCGTCAGGAAACAGGGTTTGGTTTGTATCAAACCTTAGGGATTGCCCGAACTGATCGTAAAGCAAGAGATCAGCAGATGGCGCGAAATTTTACATTTTTTGATGCGCCGGTTGCTGTCTTTGTATTTGTTCATGAAGACCTGAATCAGTGGGCAAGCTTAGATGCCGGTATTTACCTTCAGTCATTAATGTTAGCCGCCACTGCAGAAGGTATAGGCTCTTGCGCTCAAGGTGCTTTGGCAACTTGGGCAAGCCCAATACGAAAACATTTTAAGGTTGAAAAAGGCTATAAGCTTCTTGTTGGTGTTTCTTTAGGATATGAAGCAGATCATATTGTGAATTCGTTTAAACCTGATAGAGCGGACATCCAAGAGCAAATGTTTAAGCAAAAACAAACCTCTTAAAGGGGCGGCTTACGCATTAGCATCTTGTCGAATGAAATCAGTAAGCCTAATAGCTGTTTTATTTATGACATTGACGTTAAAGTTATCAGGCATTAAAGGGCTTATAGCTTGTAATCTAAGTAAGTCTGTATGAGCAAATTCAGGTAGTACTGCACTAAAGAAAAAGCCAATTTCTCTCAGGTTTTCAATCATGATATCAATATCTGGATTATCTAAAGGCAGGTCGATATGAGTGACTTTCGGCTGATATTTTTTAATCCAAACAGATACTTTTTCCGCGATATCAATGCATGCAGTCTCGACAAAAATATGCAGCAGGCCTCGTTGATCGTTATAGTTTTCAATAATTCTAACTACATCGCAGGTATGACTTTGTTTGACCGAGATTGAGGGGGCGTTAATGCGCCTATTCAGACTCAAATTTTCATAGATACTTGTTATCACCATACGGTATCGCTTAGGTAAGATGACCTCTCTAGTCGGTGGCGATGAGAGGGGTTGGTAAGCGACCGTTGCCGCCAAGCGACTAGGCTGATTGTTTTTTAACTTCGTATCAGTGGTTTCAGGTGTTGTGGTTTTGGGTATATATGCAAGCATCACTCCTGTTTCTTGGCCGCCATAGGCGACCGACGCTTTTTGCATGACGTCATGCGCTGTTGTTGGAAAGTGTAGATAAGCGACATATCCATTTCGCTTCACCAGTTCATGTAACGCTGCGCCTAACCTCAACATCAGGCCTTGACCGCGGGCACTGGGGTCTACCACCGTGTTACCGGTTTCACAAACCTTCGACTGATGGTGACGCACGGTGATCCCAATATGGCCTACTATTTGTTGGCCTTTTGTTGCAATCGTCGAAATTAGCTCTCGTTTGCTGATCAATTCGGCAAGTGCGTCTACGTTGTAGAATACGGAAGAGCCATAGGTTTCCCCATAACACCGACGGAAAAGTGCTGAAAGCTCAGCGACGTCTTCCGGCTTTAGATCTCTGATAACGATGTTGGAATTCATGCTTGAAAAAATGTCCTAGTAACGAATGTAATTAGTGTAGTCTGCCCCTATATGTTTAAACATACAATTTCTACAAAATGGCGCTTACTTAAGAAATAACTTAAACGTGTAGGTCGGAATTTATTCCGACGAGGACTTGCTAACAAATAATGAAATGATGACGACTGAATATGTCTGAATTAAATAAACATCCAGACCCCACCATCATTAGTTGAAATAAATTCTGACATAGAGGTGATGTGTTTCTCTAATGACTAGAATAGATTGACTAGCGGGTCTTGGTCGTTAACTTTGTAGTCATCAGGCCATTGCCAGAGCTTCAGTTTTTTGATCGACCTTAATGATGTCATGCTTACCCCAGAACTCAAATGCTGCATCTAAAACTTTCTCAGGTTGTTCTTCATAGGCCATTAGTGCGGTTTTTTCGATCTCAACCATTCCATTGCATCGAGGCGATAAACCAATAAGTGTGCGCGCATTTTCCAGAGGGAAGAATGGGTCCTCGGTACCCCAAATCAGCTTTAAAGGAGCCTTAATTGTTTGATGAGTCGTATCCAACTGGTCAACTAAGTTCCAATCAATAGCATTTAAATAACTGAGCGCGCCGAGCCGTTTTGCCTTGTTGGAAATCAAGGGCTGGATATATAACTGATAAAACTCATCGTTAATGAGGCGGTTATCGTAAAAACAACCCGAAAAACCCAGTGAAGATTTGACATAAGTTTTTGACTTCAGCAACTGCTTAAATGCCCAGCTAGCACCGGGTATTCTAAAGAGTGCTTGATACAAAGGTAGAGGGGAAGGGCGATGGTTCATGATTTCGGTGTTCAACAGTACCAAACTCTGTACGTTTTTATCATCTTCTGCAGCTAGAATTCGTGCAATAGTGGCCCCTGTGTCATGAGCTAATAAGTGATACTTTGAAGCTTTTATTTGGTGCATAAACTGCTTGAAGGTATTCGCTTGAGCTGGGAATTTTAGGTCTTCGTCGTTTTGCCACTTGGTATTTCCCAGCCCGGGTGAGTCAGGCACAATGCAGGTGAAATGTTGTTGAAGCGTTGGAATCAAAAAACGATAGGTAGCACCACATAAAGGCCATCCGTGGATCATCAACAAGACCGGTCCTTTCCCGAACTTACGGTATGCAATCGTATTTTGGCCTACCTGTTCATGGTGAACAGGGGCGCTTAGGAAGTGTTCAAGGTGTGAGGTAGTCATGTTATTTCCCTTTACAATGATGATTAAAGTATTCGTCATTTACGAGAGTATTAGAAAGAAGGTAGGGGATTCAATTACCTGAGAGGTAATGACTTGGTGTGTTTTTTGATGGCGGGAATCGAATGCGCCGTTCAATGCTTGTAAGTGCTTGTAATTGAAGGGCTAAATTGAATCTGAAATTCTGGTGTGCGAATATTGTGCGAATTTCTGTTTTATTCTGTACTTTTGATTGGGCCCTTCAAAGTCCTGGTTCGACGGAGTCGAAGCGTAGGGGTAAAATGTTTTAATGGACGCCGGTTCAGTTCCCTGTTTGTTTCTGTTTATTATAGCAGTCTCATATTCAAATACTAAAAGTAGATTGTTTGTCTAACCTTCCAACCAATCGAGCATCGTTTTCCATAATGTTTCTAATGCAGTCTGTCGTTTGGCAGCAGGCATTTTCTTGATGTTTAAGAGTTTCCACTGTACCGCTGGCAAATGCTGTATTTGTTCATGAGGTGCTAAGTTCCAATCTGGATCACCCGACTTGAATGAATACAAAAAGTCAAAATCAGACTGTGTAAACTGTGACTTCAATGATTGAAGCATGGCAGCTGGTACGGCTTGTAATTCTTCTAGTGTGATTGGTTCAAATGTCATGCCGTTGAACTCTTTGTTGAACGTGTCGCTAATATCTTTCCATCTTGGGTTCATCACTTCTGATATAGGCCTATTATGTGATAACAAATAGGCTAAGAATCCAATAAAAATATTGCGGTCTATCCCTTTTGATTCCAACAGTATTTTGACATCGAACAAATCTCTTGGATGTTGACGATCCATGGCTGCACATAATTTTCCGCCGTACAGGTCAGGCAGAGAAACGGTTTGAATCGCGGCAAACCCAAACTCATCTTCGACTTTTTCAATAATATCGCAGACACTGGCTTCATGAAGCGTACCTCGTGCAACAGGGGATACTTCAATCTTTATTTGTGCCACATCTTGTGCTCGGCCAGTAGTGTCAACAATGATTCTCATTTCATCGGGTTTATTATCTTGTAGCGTAGCCGTTAAATTTTGAGAGTCATTCAAATTCTCTGCAATTCTAGCTAATGCTTTACGAACATTAAGAAGCGCTTCTTTTCTGGGTTCTAAAGGAAGGTATGCCAAATCTATATCGACAGACAATCTTGGAAAATCATTAATAAAAAGATTTATGGCAGTACCGCCCTTTAATGCAAAGCAGGTTTCATTTGCAACAAATGGTAGGCATCGAATGAGAAGTGTCACTTGCTTGTAGTAAGGAGATTTTTTGTCCATAAGAGGGGCTCTTAAAACTTGTTATCGTGGGCCAGAAATAATTCTGGCACCGTTATTTGGTAGTTGTGATCAAGCTTACCGCCAGTGACCACTTGTCGCTTGCCTGAACCCAGGTTGATCTGTGTTTCATCGATACGAGACACCCACGGGTGCTGATAATAATTTGCAAGAAATAGAAATAACCGATTAGTTTTTATTGTTTGGCTTCTATTTAAGAGTGATTGTACTTTTCTAGGGCTTAAGTTTATTAGCCCTTGGAAAACTTCGGCCGCATGCTCAAAGGATATATTAGCGGGTACTGCATTGAGTAATTCAAAGGCAGCAAGTTCCGGCCTACTTGCTTTTAGCTGTGTATTATTCACTTCTACTGCTATCAAGTCTGATTGTTCGTCTTTGAGTAATTTGTTACTTGTGACAAATAACCATTGCGGGTTTTCGACCTGAGTATCCAGCGTGCTTTCTAAATGCTCATTCTCATTGGGTGGTGCTAAAGGTAATTTAGCTGAATATTCAGGAAACGATTTAAACCATTGAGGGATTATTGTCTTTGGTGGCACTTCAAGCCATATGCTCTTTTCATGTAATTGAAGATAATGAGACTTACCTTGATAAGTTAAACTTGTTAGGCCAGCTAAGTGAACAGGAAATTCAAGTTGTTTGGCCAGGCAGTCAACAGCATTGTGCCACTGAGGTTTTTTACCTGGTCGGAAATAAACGCCAGAGCGCAGTTTGTGTAACCAACCGCTTTTAACGTACTTTTGTGCAAGTTGTGGGCTTATATCATTCATGGTTAGCCATGCTTGCAAGACTAGAGAGCCAGATGATGTATTCTGTATAAGCCAGTTTAGTTTTGAAGACATAGTTATACTCAAGGTTTAACTTTATAATATATATTAAACTGGTTTGAAAATAATGCAATAGTTAAACTGAAGGTTTAACTATTTTAGATATTATAAACTACGAGGTATGTTTCACAGCTCGTAGAGCAGAATAAAATTTAGCTATACTCTTCGGTGTCCGTTTAAGTCGGTTAAATATTTTGTTCATTAAAACTCTGCAAGCGTGAAGGTAAAATGGGCCCTCTAACTAATGATGAATAATGATTCAAATTTACGGGGTAAGCCCTTTAGCTTTGTCATTTTAGTACATGCTGAATGAATACTGCTCGTACTTGAAAGCAATAGCCTAGTAACTATCTATTTGCTAGTCTGTTCTCCCTATAAAAAGAGTGCCTACGATATTTTCTATTAATGCGCTCATCAAACTGTTTGGTAAATAAAGCTGTATGGATATAAAAACAAAAAAACAAATAGATGTTACCGCAGCCATTATTGTTAAAGACCACAAAGTCTTCGCTGCCCGAAGAAAACAAGGCGCTCATCTCGCAGGCTACTGGGAATTTCCTGGTGGTAAGTTAGAACAAGGCGAAACTCCCGAGCAATGTCTTGCGCGAGAGTTGCAGGAAGAATTCAAAATCACTACCCGCATAGGTGACTTTGTTGCAGAAAGCATTTATGACTACGGTAGTAAAATTGTCCGCTTGTTGGCTTATCAAGTTGAACATGTGTCGGGTGACTTTCAATTGATCGATCATGACGAACTGCGCTGGCTAGCTTTGGATGAACTCGATAGTGTCGAGTGGGCTCCGGCAGATATTCCCTTAGTAGAGCAGTATAAAATGATGGCATCAACGGCGACTTTTTATGACGAAAATGCACAGGCATACTGCGAAGAAACTCAAGCGTTTAACGTGGATGGGCTGTATCAGTCTTTTCTAAAACGACTACCTCAAGGCGGGCATATTTTAGATTTAGGCTGTGGTTCTGGTCGTGATAGTAAAGCCTTTATCAATAAGGGTTACACCGTCACAGCTGTTGATGGGAGTGCTGAAATTGCGAAATGTGCTGAAGATTTTATTGGCCAGCCTGTCATTGTTTCGACCTTTCAAGAGCTTTCCTACAACAATGTGTTTGATGGAGTATGGGCGAGCGCCAGCTTGTTGCATTGTCCAAGAGTACAAATACACGATGTTATTTCACGTATAGCTTTCGCTTTAAAACCGAATGGACTGGTCTTTATGTCCTTTAAATGGGGAGAGGATGAAACGACGGATCAGCGAGGTCGCTATTTTAACAACTATACCCTGGCCACTTTTCAGAACCTAATTGATGGAATACCAGAGTTAGAAGTACTTGAACTTTGGAGTGAGACTAAGCCCCTGCGAGATAGCGAACAACAATGGCTTAATGTATTGGTTTCAAAAAGATCAAACGACTCGAAGTTTTCGAAAGGTTCTGAGCCAGTATGAGTACTTTTCCCGCAAAGCACCTTACCGTAGGTGGAAATGATCCTTTTTTACCGAGTTTGTTAGCCGCGATCAACTATGCAAGTGAAATCAGTATTACCACTGCATTTATCCAAATGACGGGGGTACGCTTAATTCAAGATGCTTTAGTCGATGCGCTCAATCGTAAGGTTGTCGTGCGGATATTGACGGGTGATTATCTGGGAATCACCGATCCTAATGCGCTTCGCTATTTTATGTTGCTACAAGAGCAGGGCGCTCAAGTTAAAGTATTCACAAGTAAGGGTAAGACTAGCTTTCATATGAAAGCATATATATTTACTTGCTCAGTTAGTGGTAAAGCTGATGAAGGTTGCGCCTTTATTGGTTCTAGCAATATTAGCAAGGCGGCATTGTTAAATGGGCTTGAATGGAATCTTCGTATTGATCGACAAGAAGATGAGTCGCGTTTTCTAACAATTCTTAAAGAGTATGAAATACTCTTTAATGATGCTCGTTGTCAGCCCCTGACTCATAAGTGGATAGACGATTACATCAAACGTATCCCCATACAGAGCATAAAAACTGTCGTCGAGTCTGGGCAGGATGAAATGGAATTACCGCCCGCCCCCACGCCGATACAAACTGAAGCGCTCGCTGCTTTAACTAATTCTCGTAAAGAAGGCTATCGCCGAGGTTTAGTGGTCATGGCGACAGGGCTTGGTAAAACTTGGTTAGCCGCTTTTGACAGTAAACAAGCCAATGCCAAGCGAGTATTATTTGTTGCTCACCGTGAGGAAATTCTCAATCAGGCAGAAGAGACTTTTGTACGTATTTGGCCCACTGTAAAAGTTGGCCGCTATAACGGTAAAAAGCGCGACGTAGATGTTGATATGCTATTTGCATCTGTCAGTACTTTGGGGCGCGCCAAGCATCTCGACCTATTTGAACAAGACCATTTTGACTATATCGTTGTAGATGAATTCCATCATGCTGCTGCCCGAACTTATCAACAATTACTCGCATATTTTAATCCAAGGTTTCTGTTGGGTTTAACGGCTACGCCAGAGCGAACTGACCAGTCGGATATTCTCGGCTTATGCGATGATAATTTAGTTTTTGATAGAGACTTATTTGAGGGCATAGAGGCTGATTTACTATGTCCATTTAGCTATCTTGGTATTGCTGACACAGTCAACTATGACGAAATTACATGGCGTAATGGAAAGTTCGACCCAAATGAACTGACCAATCAATTTGCTACGCACGCACGGGCTCAGCATAATTTTCAACACTGGACACAACATCACCAGACAAGAACGTTGGCTTTCTGTATTTCCAAAAAACATGCAGACTTCATGGCTGACTATTTTTGTAGCAAAGGAGTAAAGGCTGTCACTGTGCATAGTGATTCCAGAGTGCTTAGAAATGAAGCCTTGTCACAACTGCGCCAAGGTGAACTGGAGGTGGTTTTCTCAGTTGACCTATTTAATGAGGGGGTCGATTTACCCTCTATTGATACCGTATTAATGCTACGTCCTACTGAATCTAAAATTATTTTCTTGCAGCAGTTAGGTAGAGGGCTTCGCAATAGTCCGGCAACAGACAAAGAAAAATTAATTATTTTGGACTTTATAGGTAATCACATCAGCTTTTTTCGAAAGCCAGAAGCCTTATTTAAAGTCGGTGTTTCCAATAAAGAACGGAAAGAATTTGTTAAAGCGGTAGCACAAGAGAACCTGCCCTTACCATCAGGTTGTTTTGTTAACTATGACTTGAAGTCGATTGGTTTTATGGAACAGCTGATTGAAACTAAAGTAGGGCGTCAGGAGGATGTTTATCGAGCGTTGCGTAATTCTTATGGTCGAAGGCCAAGCCTTGCGGAGTTTTATCGAGCAGGCGGAAATGTGGCGACGGTTCGCCAAGAATACGGGCAATGGCTTTTATTTGTGAGCAATGAAACAAACGAAAGTGGTGTGTCGGATTTAGGCAAGGAAGAACAGTTATGTTTCAGTAAATATCAGACATTCTTTCTCGCACTGGAAACAACTTCGCTAACGAAATCGTTTAAGTTGGTATTACTGGAGGCTTTACTTGAATTGGATGGTTTCATTAAACCAATTGATACAGAAAAGCTGGCCCTTAAAAGTTTTGAAGTGCTTCAACGCAGGCGTCCATTGCTAGGTGATTTGCCAAAAAAATATGCTGGACTAAGCGAGTTAGATGATAAACAAATAAAAGTATGGCATACGTATTGGAAAGGTAACCCTATCAAGGCTTGGGCAGGAAGTAGTACAGAAAAATCTGCTGACTTTTTCATGGTTAAGGGCGGTAAATTTGAGTTTAAATTAAAGATTGATGACGCACTTTACGATACTTTTATTACCTTAGCTCAAGAACTAATTAACTATCGCTTCCTGCAATACGAAGCGCGTCCAGCAAAGAAACCAGAAGCACAAGTACTAGCAATACCAATAAATAAAGAAGACACTCAACAAATTCCTTATTTTTCAGATCTCAAAATAGCCTGTGGTCACTTCAAAAGCAGTGAGCATGAAGGGGATATTGTAGAGCATCTAGCTATACCGCTAAATTACGGGAAGTTGAACCCCTCAAGACATTTCATCGCAAGGGCTGCGGGAGACTCTATGAATGGCGGTAAAAAGCCAATCATCGATGGTGACTATCTATTACTAGAGCTAATCACGCCTGATAATGCTGGAAGCAATAATGGAAAAACGATAGCAATCGAAAGACAAGATACCAGTGGTGATGACCAGTACCTGTTAAGAAATGTGCAAAAAAAATCGGAAGGCCAGTACCAACTCAATGCGCAAAATCCAAGCTATGAACCGATGATGGCGGCCGAAGATATGGTCACTTTTGCTAGGCTTTTATACGTTATAGACCCTGTAGACCTTCACTTGCATAAACAATTTATGAGAGAGGAAATACCGCAGTTATTCGGACTGACATTTAACACAGGGCTTTGGCAGTCTGGGCATGTTTGTCCAAAAGGAAGTTTGGATCAGTACCTTTTTGTGACGCTTAATAAGCAAGGTAAAGAGCAAGACCATCAATATCATGATTACTTCATGGATGAGCAAAGACTACATTGGCAGAGTCAGAAAGCGACTACAGAGAATAGCTCTAAAGGCAAGGCTATAATTGGGCATGCTCAAAATGGCGGTCGGGTTTATTTATTCGTAAGGAAAAATAAGCTCGAGTTTAGTAAAGGCGCCCCTTTTTATTATTGTGGTGATGTCACTTACAAAAAACATAAGTCAGAACGCCCGATGAATGTAGAGTGGGAGCTTAAACGTCCTCTTTCAAAACAACTGTTTGAGTACTTCGCGTGAACTACCAAGAGGCTTGCTTGAATGCCCTTTTCGTTAGCATAGATAAAGCCTTTGGCGGTTTTGAATGCAAGCCAGCTAAGAAAGGTGTTTGTCATTATATAGTGAGAGACTTATGACCGAGTCGGAAAGAATACAAAAAATCCTGGAAGAAACTAAGAAGTTATCTGAAGAGCTTTTTAATCCAAGATCTAAAGAGCTTCAAGAAGCTCTTGATGAGGTAACCTTTGAAGGCTCTCCTCAAAACTTGGTTGATCCAGACGATAGAGACGAATAAGTCCAGTTCGTTTGTTTACTGTGATGTTCACTACACACGGCTGTACATTAATAATGAACAGTTATTTGTGGTGAACAAGTCTGAAAAGGCTCGAAACCCATTTCAAACACTTATACATTAAGGCCAAAATGGATTTTCCAGCCAGTCAATTATAATGTCGCGATTTTTTTGATCCAGTCGGCGAGCGGCTGTCATGAGGTCAAAACTGAGTTCGTTATCTCCTACCCATAGAGCAATAAAAAACTCTGACATCATTTGCTCTCCTCTCGACAATGATTTCATTGCCTTTTTTGCTTCTTCAACACGACATGTCACATTGTTCCAATCCCAAAAATGCCTAATTGGTTGATTTTGGATCATCTCCGCAAATGTTGCTTGTGCATCGGTTAAATTAATAGTGGTGTTATTCATTAATTGCTTTCCTCTTCTTCAAATGATTTCCAGTTATTACGTAATTTGTAATTTTGTGGGTTGTTTTTGTCGGGTAAAACGTGAGCATAGTGACGAAAAATCATCTCTAATGACTTATGTGATAGTTGATTTGCTACAAAACGTGCGTCCTCACCCCCCATTAGAAGTAAAGTTGCGTATGTATGCCTTGTCTGATAGGGCTTTCGGTATCCGACTCCGGAGGCTTTGATTGTAGGGTGCCAAGCTTTTTTTCTAATTGCCTGGTCGTCTTGCCAGCGACAACCTTTTTTAGGGTCATGAAATACAAAATCGTTTAGGTGTTTGGTGTAATGGGTTTGCTCCTTTAATGCCTCAAGCGCTTTAGGGAGTAGTTTTAGT